>ENA-ORSA01001023-ORSA01001023.1-human-gut-metagenome-genome-assembly--contig:-NODE-1023-length-25984-cov-3.633692_pt1 | contig 25984 bp, 21 predicted proteins | sample MGYA00242179_ERZ509142 | MGnify/ENA primary metagenome ERZ509142 (study PRJEB26280, sample SAMEA2338659) | human gut metagenome | biome: human gut; feature: human-associated habitat; material: faeces... | reverse complement strand
TCGATGATCTGCGTGTTTTCCGCCGGGTCTCCCGGGCCGTTTGAAAGCATCACACCGTCCGGCTTTTGCGCCAAAATCTCCGCCGCCGTGCTCATAGCGGGCATCACCGTCACACGACATCCCCGTTTTTGCAGCGAGCGCGCGATGTTGCCCTTGGCGCCAAAATCCCACAGCACCACATGTTTTTTCTCTTCCCCCTCTGCCGCCAGTGTGTAAGGCGCATGCCGGCTCACGCTTTCCACTGCGTGCGTTACGCGGTATTGCCCTAGCGCCTGTTTTTGTTCATCGGTCAACTGCGGCGTTTTGGTAATCATCCCGTTCATCACGCCCGCTTCGCGTACAATGCGCGTCAGCGCCCGCGTATCTATGCCGCACAGCGCCACAATGCCCTGCTGTTTTAAGTACGCTTCCAACGTCCCTTGCACACGAAAGTTGGAGGGCACCTGGCAGCATTCCCGCATCACATAGGCGCACAGTTGCGGCTTTTCGCTTTCAAAATCCTGCGGAATCACGCCGTAATTGCCCATCAGCGGAAACGTCTGCACCACGATCTGCCCATAGTAGCTGGGGTCCGTCAGCGTTTCCAGATAGCCCGTCATCGCCGTGGTAAACACCACTTCGCCGATCACCTCGGTTTCGGCGCCGAGCATGACGCCTTCAAATACCGCTCCGTTTTCCAATATCAAATATGCCTGTTTGTTCATTGGTTGCCTCCGTGTTTTTGCATGGCCTCCGCCATCTCTGTAAGCTCTGCCCAGCGCTCCATTCTCTCTTCCAGCCGGGCGCTTGTTTCCTGTTGTCTGTCGGTCAGCGTTTGTAGCTTTACATAATCGCTGCCGCACTGTTCCATTTCCGTTTGAATCAGGTTCAGCTCCTGCTCCAGATTTTCAATCACCTGCTCTATGGTGTCGTATTCTCTTTGTTCTTTATAGCTGAATTTTGTTTTTGCCTTGGGCCTGTCCTCTGTTTTTCCGGCCGCCGGTTTGGCTTGTCGGCTTTCGGCCTGCGCCTGTTGTTTTTCCTCTTTTTCCTGCGATAAATAAGCCGTATATCCGCCCAAATAGGGTTTTACCAGGCCGCCCGGCTTTAACGCAAACACCTTGTCCGTCACCCGGTCCAAAAAATACCGATCATGCGATACCACAATCACAGCGCCTGCAAAGCTTTCCAAATATTCTTCCAACACCTGCAAGGTCTGTATATCCAAATCGTTCGTCGGTTCATCCAAAAACAAAAGATTCGGGCTGCCCATCAATACACACAACAGCAGCAGCCGTCGCTTTTCTCCGCCGGAAAGCTTTTCCACCCGGCTGTATTGCAGTTCGCCCGGAAACAAAAACCGCTCCAGCATCTGGCTGGCCGTAATCACGCCTTGCTTGGTATGCACGTCCTCTGCAATCTCCCGCACCACGTCAATCACGCGCTGTTTGGGATCCAATTCTTCGCTCTCCTGGGAAAAATAACCGATTTTCACCGTTTCTCCCAAAACAACGCTTCCGCTATCCGGAGTAATTTGGCCGCAAAGCAATTTCAACAGCGTGCTTTTCCCGCTTCCGTTTTTGCCTACCAGGCCGATTCTGTCCCGCGGCAATACAATATAGGAAAAATCGGAAATGACGGTCTTTCCGTCATACGCTTTTGTCACATGGTTTGCTTCCAGCGTTTTTCTGCCCAGCCTTGTGGATAAAGATTCCATTTGCAGTGCTTGCTCCTCCGGCACGCCCTGTCGGTTTTGCAGCTGTTCAATCCGCTCGATTCTCTCTTTGCTTTTGGTGCCTCTGGCTCTGGCGCCTCGCTGCAGCCAGGCCAGTTCTTTCCTCAACAAGCTCTGCCGCTTTCTTTCGCTGGCCAGCGCGCTTTGTTCCCGCTCGCTTTTCAGCTGCAAAAAGCCCTCATAATTGGCCTGATAGCGGTACAGCTTGCCTCGCTCCAGTTCTGCAATGCAATTGCAGGTTCTGTCCAGAAAATACCGGTCATGCGTCACCATCACAACCGAGCCCTTGTATGCTTTCAGTTGATCTTCCAGCCATTCCGCCATTTCATAATCCAGATGATTGGTCGGTTCGTCCAAAATCAACACATCGCTTGGCGACGCCAGGGCCGCCGCCAAGGCCAATCGTTTTTTCTGTCCGCCGGAAAGATGATCCACCTTCTCTTCAAAATCCACAACGCCCAGGCGCGTCAACAGGCTCTTGGCTTTATATTCCCCTTCCAAGGCCCGGCTGTCCGCCTGGCGCATCACCTGCTCTATCACCGTGGCGCCCGGCGTAAACACCGGGTTTTGCGGCAGATACACCACCCGTGTGCCCGGCTGTACAAATACACTGCCGCGCTCCGGCACTTCTTTGCCCGCCAAAATTTTCAAAAGCGTGCTTTTCCCCGTTCCGTTCACACCGATCAGCCCGATTTTATCCCCCTGGTTAATTTGCAGCGTCACATCCGTTAAAAGCGGTTTGTCTCCATATTGAAGCGCAATATTTTCCACAGCCTGCAGTCTCACTGTTTCACCTCATATTTTTTATACCTTATACCTATTTATATATAGGCCGCCACACACATCCTTGTGCTTTATCCACATTTATGCAATCCATTTTTTCTTTTGGTATACATGTATTATACACAAAAACCAAAAAAATCAAAGGTTTTTTGAAATATTTATGCAAAAACCTCTTGTATTTTTTCATCTTGTGTGTATAATTATAGACACGTTATTCGAGATGCGCTTACATCCCAATCTATGGAAGAAAGGTTGTTTATCATTATGAAAAAATATAACAAAGTTGTGCTTGCTTATTCCGGCGGTTTGGACACCTCCATCATCATCCCGTGGCTGAAGGAAAATTACGGTTGCGAAGTCATCGCCATGGCGGCTGATGTGGGCCAGGGCGCAGAGCTCAGCGGTTTGGAGGAAAAGGCCATTAAAACCGGCGCTTCCAAATTGTATATCGAAGATCTGACCGATGAATTTGTCAATGAATACATCATCCCCACCATGCAGGCCGGCGCTGTGTACGAAGGAAAATATTTGCTGGGCACCTCCTTTGCGCGGCCTATCATCGGCAAACGGCTGGTGGAAATCGCCAAAAAAGAAGGTGCGGACGCCATTGCACACGGTTGCACCGGCAAAGGCAACGACCAGGTACGTTTTGAATTGGCAGTAAAGGCCTTTGCGCCGGAAATGCCTATCATCGCCCCGTGGCGGGAATGGGACATCAAGAGCCGGGATGAAGAAATCGACTATGCCATCGCCAAAAACATTCCGTTGGCCATCTCCCGGGAAACCAACTATTCCAAAGATAAAAACCTCTGGCATTTATCCCACGAAGGCCTGGATCTGGAAGATCCCGCCAACGAACCGAAATATGACGAGATTTTGGAAATGGGCGTTTCTCCCGAACAAGCGCCCGACGTGCCCACCTACCTCACCCTTTCCTTTGAAAAAGGTGTGCCCGTTGCGCTGGATGGTCAAAAGATGAGCGCCAAGGAAATCATCCTCAAGCTCAACGAATTGGGCGGCGCCAACGGCATCGGTTTGGTAGACCTGGTTGAAAACCGGCTGGTGGGCATGAAGAGCCGCGGCGTATACGAAACTCCCGGCGGCACGATTCTCTATCATGCACATGAAGCGCTGGAAACGCTGTGTTTGGATCGGGAAACCCAACATTACAAACAACAAGTAGCCATCAAGTTTGCCGAATTGGTTTACTATGGCCAATGGTATACACCGCTTCGTCAAGCATTGACGGCGTTTGTGGATTCCACCCAGCAAACCGTCACCGGCGATGTAAAGTTAAAGCTTTATAAAGGCAACATCATCAACGCCGGTATGACCAGCCCGTATTCTCTGTATTCCGAAGAAATCGCCACGTTTGGCGAAGACAACGTATACGATCAGACCGATGCGCAAGGCTTTATCAACCTGTTCGGCCTGCCGATCAAGGTAAAAGCCATGCTGGATGAAAAGAACAACCGCTGATCTTTACTCTCCCGCAGCAGCGCTTGTTTCGCTGCTGCTTTCCTTGTTCAACACCCCGCAAAGGAGGCCATTCTCTTGAACAAACTTTGGGCCGGACGCTTCTCCAAACAAGAAGACGAGCGCGTAAATGACTTTAATTCTTCCATCGCTTTTGACGCCCGCATGGCGCAGCAGGATATTCAGGGCAGCATCGCGCATGCCACCATGCTGGGCCGCCAAGGCATCATCGAGCCCGGTGAAGCGGACCTGATCGTTCAGGGATTGGAAGGCATTGCCCACGATTTGCAGACAGGCGCGCTTGCCATAGACCCCACCGCAGAGGATATCCACATGTTTGTGGAGGCCGTTTTAACCAACCGTCTGGGGGATACAGGCAAACGCCTGCATACCGCGCGCAGCCGGAACGACCAAGTTGCGTTGGATATTCGCCTGCACCTGCGCGATCAATGCCGGGAAATCAAAGCGTTGCTGCTTTCCTATATCGATGTGCTGACAAATCAGGCCGAACAGCATTTGGAAACCGTCATGCCGGGATATACACATATGCAGCGCGCGCAGCCCATCACCTTTGCCCATCATTTGATGGCCTATGTGCAAATGGCGCTCCGCGACGTGCAGCGCATTGAGCAAACCTGCGAGCGTATGAATGTCATGCCGCTGGGCAGCGGTGCTCTGGCCGGCACCACCTATCCCATCGATCGGCAGCTTGTCAAGGATTTATTGGGCTTTAGCGCCGTTTCCGCCAACAGCCTGGACGGCGTGAGCGATCGTGATTTTTGCATTGAGCTTGCCAACGACATTGCCCTCATCATGATGCATCTGTCTCGGCTGAGTGAAGAGATCATCCTCTGGTGCTCTTGGGAATTTAAGTTTGTTGAGTTGGACGATGCGTTTGCCACCGGCTCTTCCATCATGCCACAAAAGAAAAATCCGGACGTAACCGAATTGATCCGCGGCAAAGCCGGGCGTGTGTTTGGCGATCTTATCACGCTGCTTACCATGATGAAAGGCCTGCCGCTTGCCTATAACAAAGACATGCAGGAGGACAAAGAAGCGATTTTTGACGCTGTAGATACCGTCAAACTTTGCCTCACTACCCTCATTCCCATGATGCAAACCATGCGGGTAAACAAAGAAAACATGCGCGCCGCTGCCGCCAAAGGCTTTATCAACGCAACGGACTGCGCAGATTATCTGGTCAAAAAAGGCGTACCGTTCCGCGATGCCTATAAAATTACCGGCGGCCTTGTAGCGCAGTGCATTGAAAAACATCTGACGCTGGAAACCCTGCCGTTGGCGGCATACAAAGCGGCCAGCGATGTTTTCGATCAGGACGTATACCAGGCCATCGCACTGGAAACCTGCGTAAAAGAGCGCAAGGTGGAGGGAGGACCCTCCCCCGTTGCGGTGCAAAAACAAATCAACGCCGTAAAAGCATGGCGTAAGGAGGTCTAATCATGAAAACCAAAGTCGGCATCATCGGCGCCACCGGCTATGCCGGTGTGGAGCTGCTGCGGCTTTTGCTTTCCCACCCGCAGGTGGAAGTGGCGGCCATCAGTTCCGTCAGCTTTGAAGGGCAGCCCATCAGCCAGATATACCCTTCCTTATCCCATCGCTGCGATGCGCTTCTTGCCAGCGATCAGGATGTAATCCGGGCCTGCGATGTGGTTTTTGCCTCTTTACCGCATGGGCACAGCGAGCCCTATGCCGAATCCTGCCTGGCGCAGGGCAAGGCGTTTATCGATCTCGGGGCAGATTTCCGTTTGTATAACGAAGCAGACTATACCGCCTGGTACGGCCTTTCCTACCAAAACCCGGCCCTGCATAAACAAGCCGTTTATGCCCTGCCCGAACTCTATCGTGAAAAAATCAAAAAAGCCAGATTGCTGGGCAATCCCGGCTGTTATCCCACCTCCATCGCTTTGGGGTTGGCCCCCGCGCTTTGTTCGCATCTCATCGACCCAAACACCCTTGTGTTAGACAGTAAATCCGGGGTTACGGGCGCAGGGCGCGGTCTTTCCCAAAACACGCATTATCCGGATTGCAACGAGGCGTTTGCCCCGTATAAAATTGCCAACCACAGACACACGCCGGAAATCGAGCAAACTATATCCGATCTGTCCGGGCAAGCGGTCAAGGTAACGTTTGTGCCGCACCTTTTGCCCGTCAACCGCGGCATCGTTTCCACCATGTATGCGCAGTTGACCCAGGATAGATCGCTTGATGAAATCCATCAGATATATCTTTCGTTTTACCAAAACGAACCGTTTGTGCGCGTCAGACCGCTTGGGGAAATCGTCAACCTAAAGCATGTAAAATATGCTAACTATTGCGATATTTCCCTGCATTTGGATCCGCGTACCCATCGGCTGATCGTGGTTTCCGCCATAGACAATATGGTAAAAGGCGCCGCCGGTCAAGCCATCCAAAATATGAATTTGCTTTGCGGGTTTGAAGAAACCGAAGGACTTACCATGGTTCCTCCCGCGTTTTAATATAGAAAGAAGGAATCGTTATGAATCTCATCCCGATTGAAGGCGGCGTGTGCGCCGCAAAAGGATTTACAGCTGCGGGCATTCACTGCGGCATTCGGAAAAACCGCACCAAAAAGGATTTGGCGCTTATTTACAGCGAAACGGAATGTGCCGTCGGCTGCACCTATACACAAAATAAGGTCTACGGCGCACCCATCACCGTAACCCGCGAAAACGTGAAAAACGGAAAGGCCAAGGCCATTGTCTGCAACAGCGGAAACGCCAATACCTGCAACGCCAACGGCGTTGAAATCGCCCAACAGATGTGTCTTCTCACCGGCCAGGCGCTGGGGATTGATCCCGGTGATGTTGTCGTGGCCTCCACCGGGGTCATCGGCCAGCCGCTTTCCATAGAGCCCATTCAAAAGAGTCTGCCGGCGCTGGTTTCTCAGCTAAGCCATGCCGGCAGCACCGATGCCTGCGAAGGCATTATGACCACCGATACTTACCCCAAACAGGCCGCTTATGAATTTACCCTGGGCGGCGCAACCTGCCATATCGGCGCCATTGCAAAGGGCTCCGGCATGATTCATCCCAACATGGCCACCATGCTGGCCTTCCTCACGACGGATGTGGCCATCACGCCGACGTTGCTACAAAAGGCTGTGTCCGCCGTGGTGGATGATACGTTTAACATGGTCAGCGTGGACGGAGACACCTCCACCAACGATATGCTCTCCGTATTGGCCAACGGCCTGGCAGGCAATCCGCTGATCGATTCGGAAAACGAATTGTATGCAGACTTTAAGCAGGCCCTGTTCACCGTTTGCGAAAACATTTCCAAAAAGCTGGCCGGCGACGGCGAAGGCGCCACCAAGCTTTTGGAATGTACGGTTTCTCAGGCGCCCGCCAAAGACATCGCCAAAAAAATTGCCAAATCCGTTATCTGCTCCAGCTTGTTCAAAACCGCTATGTTCGGCGCCGATGCAAACTGGGGACGCATCCTTTGCGCCATCGGATATACCGAGGCCGAGTTTGATATTTCCAAAATCTCCGTGGATCTCTCCTCTAAAGCCGGGCAGATCCATGTCTGCGAAAACGGTGCCGGCGTGCCGTTCAGCGAAGACGAAGCCAAAAAAGTTTTGCTGGAAGAAGAGGTGCATGTGGAAATCAACATGCACGACGGAACCGCCTCTGCCACCGCCTGGGGCTGCGATCTTACCTATGATTATGTGAAAATCAACGGCGATTACCGGACTTGAGGAGGATACAATATGACGCTTTCCACCGCAGACAAAGCCGGCATCCTCGTCCAGGCTTTGCCTTACATTCAAAAATATACCGATAAAATCGTCGTCATCAAATACGGCGGCAACGCCATGGTTGATGAGTCGCTAAAACAGGCCGTGATGAGCGATCTTGTGCTGCTCACTTTAGTCGGCATCAAGGTTGTCTTGGTGCACGGTGGCGGCCCGGAAATCAGCGAAACCCTTGCCCGCATGGGTAAAAAATCCGAATTCATCGGCGGCCTGCGCGTAACAGATGAAGAAACCGCCAAAATCGCTCAAATGGTGCTGGCCGGCAAGGTAAATAAAGATCTTGTTTCTTTGATTCATCAAAACAACGGCAGAGCTTTGGGGCTTTGCGGCATAGACGGCAATATGATTCAGGCGCAAAAGCTACCATCCGAAGCGGATTTGGGCTATGTCGGCGAAATCACCGCCGTAGACACCACGCCCATCCTAAACGCCCTGGATAACGGCTATATTCCCGTCATCGCCACCGTCGGCACAGACGACCAAGGCCATGTGTACAACATCAACGCCGATACTGCCGCCTCCCGCATCGCTTCGGAGCTGGGGGCCGAAAACATCATTTTAATGACGGATATTCGCGGCCTTTTGGAGAAAAAGGAGGATGAATCCACTCTCATCCCCTGCGTTCAGGTCAGCGAGGTGCCTTATTTGAAAAAACAAGGCATCATTTCCGGGGGGATGATCCCGAAAATAGATTGCTGCGTGGAGGCCATTCGCCGCGGCGTGCATTCCGCCGTGATCATTGATGGCCGTATCCCGCATTCCATTCTCATAGAGATCCTGTCCGATGAAGGCATCGGCACTTTATTCTGTTAATTTAAGGAGGTTTTCTTCATGGATTTTAAAAGCATACAGTCGTTAGACCAAACCTATGTCGCCCATACCTATGGCCGGTTTCCGCTGGCGCTTGTGCAGGGCAAAGACGCCGTTTGTACCGATGTAGACGGCAAATCCTATATAGATTTCACCGCCGGCATCGGCGTAAATTCCCTGGGCTTTTGCAATGATCAGTGGGTAAACGCCGTTTGCAAACAGGCTGCCACGTTAAACCACACCTCCAACCTTTACTATACGGAACCCGGTTCCGTGCTTGCGGAAAAGCTCTGCAAAAAAGCCAATATGCAGCGCGTGTTTTTTGCCAATTCCGGCGCAGAGGCCAACGAGGGCGCCATCAAAGCCGCGCGTAAATACAGCTTTGATAAATACGGGGAAGGCCGGTATGAGATCATCTCTCTAAACAATTCTTTCCACGGCCGCACCATCACCACCCTCTCCGCCACCGGGCAGGCAGTGTTTCACACAAAGTTCAATCCGTTTACCGAAGGGTTTGTCTTTGCCAACGCCAACGATATCGATTCCGTAAAAGCGTTGGTTTCCGAAAAAACCTGTGCTGTTCTCATTGAATGCATTCAGGGCGAAGGCGGCGTTGTACCGCTGGAAAAATCCTTTGTGCAGGCGCTTGCCGCTTTGTGCAAAGAAAAAGACCTTTTGTTGGTCGTAGATGAGGTGCAAACCGGCATCGGGCGCACAGGCTCCTTCTTCTGCTATCAGCAGTTTGATGTGCAGCCGGATATCGTTTCTGCCGCCAAGGGACTGGGCGGCGGCTTGCCCATCGGCGCCGTTCTCTTTGGCGAAAAAACCAAAGACACCATGGACGCCGGCACCCACGGCAGTACCTTTGGCGCCAACCCCATCGTAGCCGCCGGAGCCAATGTCGTAGTGGATGCCATCGATGAAGCGTTTTTGGCCGATGTGCAGAAAAAAAGCGCCTATATCTTTGAAAAGGTTCAAAAATTCCCCCATGTAAAATCCGTCACCGGCCTGGGGCTGATGATCGGCGTGGAATTTGAAGACGGCATCACCGGCAAACAGGTGGTGGATCAGTGTATCCCGCAGGGCGTTTTGTTCCTCACGGCCAAAGCCAAGCTGCGTATGCTGCCGCCGCTTGTCATCACCATGGAACAAATCGATCAAGGGCTGTCCGTCCTGGAAAAAGTATTGACGGATTGGGAGGCATAACGCCATGAAACATCTTTTGAAAATGCTGGATCTTTCCGGCGAACAAATTCAAGATCTGTTAAACGTGGCGGATCAATTAAAATATGAACAAAAGCACCATATCCCTCACCCGCATCTAAAAGGGCAATCGCTGGGGATGATTTTCCAAAAATCCTCCACCCGCACCCGCGTTTCCTTTGAAACCGGCATGTATCAATTGGGCGGCCAGGCTTTGTTTTTAAGTTCCCACGATCTGCAAATCGGGCGCGGCGAGCCCATTCAGGATACCGCCCGCGTGTTGTCCCGCTATCTGGACGGCATTATGATCCGCACCTTTGCCCAGCAGGAAGTGGAGGACCTTGCGCAATACGGTTCTATCCCCATCATCAACGGGCTTACGGATTTTTGCCATCCCTGCCAGGTGTTGGCGGATTTGATGACCGTCCGCGAATATAAGGGGCGTTTGCAGGGGCTAAAGCTCTGTTATATCGGCGACGGCAACAACATGGCCAACTCCCTGATCGTCGGCGGCTTAAAAACCGGCATGCAGGTTTCCGTGGCCACGCCCGCCGGTTATCAGCCGGATTCTTCCGTGCTCTCCTTTGCCGAGGGCTATCCGGATAAGTTCCTGCTCACCGAAAATGTCCTGGAAGCGGCCGCCGATGCCGATGTGCTGTTTACCGATGTTTGGGCATCTATGGGCCAGGAAGGCGAAGCCGCCCAGCGCCGCGTTGCCTTTGAAGGAAAATTCCAGATCAACAATCGCGTGATGGCCGTTGCCAAGCCGGACGCCATGGTGCAGCATTGCCTACCCGCCCATCGCGAAGAGGAAATTACCACGGAGGTTTTCGAAGCACACGCGCAGGAAATCTTTGACGAAGCAGAAAACCGCTTGCATGCGCAAAAAGCCGTTATGATGACTTTAATGCAGCGTTAAATTCTTTTTCCTCTATCGAAAAACCACCCAATATTTTGGGTGGTTTTTTGATGTCTTTTTTGCAAAATTCAAAAAAAGGGACATTCGTTTATTCTTTGTTCTGCCCTTTTGCCTTCTTTGTTTCATTCTAAGGCAAACAAAGCCTTCGCTCCCCCTGCCCAAAAATAATTTTGTAATGTCCCGTCGCCACGGCAAGGCCGCCGGTATTTTGCCTGCCCCGGCAAAATATTAACTTGTTTTTCATTGTGTTTTGCAAAATTGGCCTTCCTTACTACGGCGCTCCATTTTGTTCTGCTCGATCCGTCTTCCCCTCATAAAAAATACTCTTTATAATCCCCTTTTTAAAGCCGGAAAGCCGCCCAAACGGTTTCCTGCAATGCCGTTTGCCCATCCCCGGCCCAACGGGCTGATTTTATCCTCGCATCGTTGCATTCCTACGGAAACTATGTTTCATTTGCGCCTTATAAAAAAGAGCCGCACTGTCTGCGGCTTTCTTCACTGCTTTTTGTCATCCCAAAACGGAATCTTATCCACCAGCACGGCAAAGAAAATGCCGATGCTGGTATCCAACACCCTTGTACAAACATAGAGCCAGGTATTGGGAATATCTCTGTTTACATGCGTGCGTCACAATGCTCAAAAATACAATGCAACAGATGGATACAGACGCCTTTCGCCCCGTTACATTGCACACATAAATCAAAAACAGACAGCACACCGGCACAACGCAAACCTGCACCCACGGCATTACATTTGCAGGCAGGCAAAACAGGCCCACCAGCACCACATACCCCACAGCGCCGCCGATCAACGTGCCCAACATCCTATGCAGGCCCATATTCACCGTTTTTTCATGCGTTTGTTGCGTACACACCACCGCCGCAATCGTCGCGTAAAACATGGTCTCCTTTTGCAAAACCAGCCCTGTCAGCAGGCATAAGAAGATAGAAATGCATGTTTTAACCGCCCGGCCGCCCGGTTTATAGTGAAAATCCCATTTCATTGCTTTTCATCGCAGTCCCTTGCTTTTGTATCTGGTTTAGCATAGCATAGTCTGTCTTTCCAAACAAGGCAACTCCGGCACCCCCACGGGGTTTCCATCGCCAAGTTCTTTTGTGCGGCGCCCTGTGCTTTGGGTGCGCCTCTTCCTTTCTCCCGCAACCGTGTTTTCACAGTTTTCTATCTTCTCCCCTGCAAACGAAGAGAGTTTTCGTCCTCTTTGCCGTTTTCCTGTTCTCTTCCCTCCTGGTTTTCCCGCCAAATCCGCTTTTATCGTATCATCCATCGTCCCCGTTTCCCTTGTCTTTTTTTCGCCTTCCTCGGCTGTTGATTCCCATAAAAAAAGCAGCCGATCGGCTGCTTTCTTTATTTTTGGAATTTCCTGTCAAAATACGGAGATTTTTTGGAAACACTCAGCGGAATTCCCATGATCATCTGCACATCCTCCGCCATCAGGCCCAGCGACTTGGCCGCCTGGCCTACGGAAAACATCACGCGGTTGTCCACTCTGTCGTTTGCGGCCACGCTTACGGCCGAGCCGATGGCAATGCCAAGGTCAATCGGATCAAACACGCATACGCTGTTGTTTTTGATGCATTGCGCACAGTTTCCCTGCTTGCACAGCCCGCAGCCTTCGTTCAACCCCCGTGTATGATATGAAGCACCCACCAGCACCACGGCCTGGCTTTCCCGCACGTTTTGCGCATCGCGGATAAAAAATTCATACCCTTCCCGTTGGCTGCCCATCCGTTCCATTTCTTCCGCCAGCGTTATCAGCGTTTCCTCTGTAACTACGCAGCTGTCCAAATGGTCAATGCCCCGTGCTTTCGGCGCCGTGCGAACCGCCGCGCACATCCGTTGCGCCGTTTGCAGCACCGCCGCTTTCTCCATTTCTTCCGCCGTATATTTCATGGTTTCCCTTCCCCTCTTTCAGCCGTTTTTCACAGCCGGCCAGCCTAGATATACCATTTGGGCAAAATCATCGCATCCGGCTTGTCCCCGTCTCTTTTTACCAAAATCGGCAACAGCGTATCCGTCATCTTTCTGTGCGGCATATGAGACCGTATTCCCATGATCGTGGTCAAAAAGACCTCTCTTCCCTCTGTCAACCCTTTTGGCACAGGCATAGCAAACACGCGGCCTACCTCATTGAGAAGTACCCGGCCTACCTCGGCCTTGTCGTCCTCTTCGTCGATTTCTTCCTCATAGGCCTTTGTCATAAACAATTCATATGCCAGTTCTTCCAGGCAGTCTGCGTCCCGATAATAAAACGGGTCAAACGTGTAGATCACAACCAACGGATGGTCCTGCCGGCCCCGATGCCACAGCTTTTCATTGGCCTGTATGACATGCCCCAGCGCAATGGATCCTTTTTCCAAAAACACCGGAACCCTTTGATACCATAGGTTTAACGGATCTTCCGGACTCCATTTCAGCCAGGACGGTTTTTCCGGCACATCCTTTGCCCGTTTTGGCTGTTCTTTAAACCATCGATTCAACTCACAAAACACAGGCCACAAATTAACCTGTTGTTCTCGCTCGCTTTCTCGGTCGTTCAACAAACGCCCTCCTTATTTGGCAAAGATTTTTTGATAAGCCGCCTCGATTTTGGCGTTTTCTTCATCCGTCAAGGCCCAATCCGCCGCCTGCGCGTTCATCACGGCCTGTTCCGGCGTTTTGGCACCCACCAGCGCCACCGTAATGCCCGGCTGTTTTAACACCCAGTTGATCGCCGCCTGCACCGTCGGCCGGCCATGCGCCTGTGCAATCTCCTCCAAAACATCCAGCATCGCTCTGGTATACGCCCACTTTTCTTCCCGGAAGAATTCATAAAACGAGGCTCTTTCATCGTTTTCCGCCAACACCGGCCTGTCTTTGTATTTGCCGGACAACGCGCCGCCCGCAATGGAGCCGTAAGACAACACGCCGATCTCTTTTTCCCGGCAATACGGCAGTAGATCTTCTTCAATCTGCCTTGTCAACAGCGAATACTGCGGCTGCGTACTGACGATTTGGCAATATTGGGCCGCTTCCTCCGTCTGCGCCGGGCTGAAGTTGGAAACGCCGATATAGCGGATCTTTCCTTCCTTTTGCATTTTCGCCAGTTCGCCAAACGTCTGTTCAAACGGCACTTTATCATCCGGCCAATGCACTTGATACAGGTCGATATAATCCGTGCCCAGCAGCGTTAAAGAACGCTCCAGCTCTTTGCGAATCTTTTCCGTTTCGCAGGTAAATCTGCCGCACTTTGTCGCAATGATCAGCTCTTCGCGCTTTAGCCCGTCTATCGCTTTGCCGACCACCTCTTCCGAATGGCCGTCGCCATACACCGGCGCCGTATCAATCAGGTTGATGCCCGCTTCCACGCCGGCTCTCAGCGCCGCAATGCTGTCTTTATCATCCACGGTTCCGAAAAAGCCGCCGCCAATGCCCCAGGTGCCCAGGCCTACCACAGAACAGTTTAAATCGCTCTGTCCCAGTTTTCTAAATTGCATGTTTCCCGTTCCCTCCTTTTTTAGAGAGAAAGGCCCCAGCACATCAGGGCCTTTCTCTGTGTTTTTTACTCAAAGATTTTTGCGTATGCCGCTTCAATCTTTGCGTTTTCTTCGTCGCTCAGTTCCCAATCTGCCGCCTGTGCGTTCATGATAACCTGTTCCGGCGTACGAGCGCCTACCAGCGCCACCGTGATGCCTTTCTGTTTCAGCACCCAGTTGATAGCCGCGTGTACGGTCGGTTTGCCGTGGCTGGCCGCAATTTCTTCCAGCGTATCGATCATCGCTCTTGTCTTCGGCCAGTTTTCCTCGCTGAAGAATGCATAGAAATTGCCGCGCTTGTCGTCTTCATCAAATACCGGGCGTTCTTTGAATTTGCCGGTCAACGCGCCCGCGCCGATGGAACCATAGGACAGCATGCCCATGCCATGCTCAATGCAGTACGGCATAATGTCTTTTTCGATTTCACGCTTCAGCAGGGAATACGGCGGCTGCGCGCTGACGATCGGGCAATATTTGGCTGCTTCGTCCATCTGTTCGCAGCTGAAGTTGGAAACGCCGATATAGCGAACCTTGCCGCTTTCGCGCAGCTTATTCAGCGCTGTGAACGTTTTTTCTATCGGCGTATGCAGGTCCGGCCAGTGCACTTGATACAAATCGATATAATCCGTATCCAGCCTGGTTAAGGATTCTTCAATTTCCTGCTGAATGGTTTCCGGCGTGCAGATGTGTTCTTTGTTGTGGTGAATGTCGATCCCCACTTTGGTAGCCAGGATAATGTCTTCGCGCTTGCGCCCCTTGATGGCTTTGCCGATAATCTCTTCGGAATGGCCTCTGCCATAGGCAGGCGCTGTGTCGATGCTTGTGATGCCGGCGTCCAGCGCGGCCTGAATGGTAGCAATGCTCAGTTCGTCGTCAACCTTGCCCCAGAAATCGCCGCCCATACCCCAGGTGCCCAGGGTAATGACGGACATGTTCAAATCACTACTGCCCAGTTTGCGAAACTTCATCTTTTCTACCTTCTTTCTTTTTTAAAAAAGGCCCTGAGAAACCCAGGGCCTTTTTATTCAACTCTTATTCAAAGATTTTTGCGTATGCAGCTTCGATCTTCGCGTTTTCTTCGTCGCTCAGTTCCCAATCTGCCGCCTGCGCGTTCATAACAACCTGTTCCGGCGTACGAGCGCCTACCAGCGCCACCGTGATGCCTTTCTGTTTCAGCACCCAGTTGATAGCCGCGTGTACGGTCGGTTTGCCGTGGCTGGCCGCAATTTCTTCCAGCGTATCGATCATCGCTCTTGTCTTCGGCCAGTTTTCCTCGCTGAAGAATGCATAGAAATTGCCGCGCTTGTCGTCTTCATCAAATACCGGGCGTTCTTTGAATTTGCCGGTCAACGCGCCCGCGCCGATGGAACCATAGGACAGCATGCCCATGCCATGCTCAATGCAGTACGGCATAATGTCTTTTTCGATTTCACGCTTCAGCAGGGAATACGGCGGCTGCGCGCTGACGATCGGGCAATATTTGGCTGCTTCGTCCATCTGTTCGCAGCTGAAGTTGGAAACGCCGATATAGCGAACCTTGCCGGATTCGCGCAGCTCGTTCAGCTTGGTGAAGGTTTCTTCAAACGGGGTTTCGGTATCCGGCCAATGAACCTGATACAGGTCGATATAATCCGTGCCCAGTCTGGTCAGGGATTCTTCCACTTCCGCCTGAATCTTCTTGGCAGAGCTGTCTCTGCGGTTATCGTTGTAGATATCCAGGCCCACTTTGGTTGCCAGGATGATATCTTCACGCTTGCGGCCTTTGATGGCTTTGCCGACCACTTCTTCGGAATGGCCTGCGCCATAGCAAGGTGCGGTGTCAATGGTCGTGATGCCCGCGTCCAGCGCGGCCTGGATGGTCGCGATGCTCAGTTCGTCATCAACTTTGCCCCAAAAGTCGCCGCCCATACCCCAGGTGCCCAGGGTAATAACGGACATATTTAGATCACTGTTGCCCAGTTTGCGAAAATACATCGTATTTCCTCCTTATATTTTTATGCTCTTCTCGGCATAATTTTTCTTTTATTTTTCCACCGAATAGAAAATGTTTTTCACATCTTCATAGTGCAGCGGAATATGATGGCCCACGGCCCCGTCTTTGGCGCAGGTGTGCTCCAGCAATTTTGCCACATCGTCGCTGCTCAGGCCCAATTCTGCAAAGGTCAGCGGCATGCCGATTTCTTTCAACCATGCACGGAAGCGTTTCACGCCTTCCAACGCCACTTTCTTTTCGTTTTGCGGGTCTGCTTCCACATCAAACACGTTGGTCGCAAACTTGATAAACTGATGAATGTCTTCCTGCGTGTTGATCATATATTCCATCCACGCCGGCATAATCACAGCCAACCCTGCGCCGTGCGCCGTATCAAACAAGCCGCTTACCTGCGTTTCCAGGCCGTGGCAGCTGCCGTCCATGCCGTTGCGGCCCAGGCCCGTGGTATCGTTGTGGCTGAAAGAGCCCGCCAGCATCAATTCCGCATGGGATTCATAATCTTTGGGATCCTGAATGGCAATCGGCGCATATTTTACTACCGAGCGCAGCAGCCCTTCACAGAACTTATCGCCCAAATAGCAATCGCCTTCGGCAAAATAGCGTTCCACCGTGTGCGCAAAGATATCCGCAGCGCCTGCCGCCGTCTGGTAGGCCGGCAAAGTCATGGTCCATTCCGGGTTCATCAGCGCAAATACCGGGCGGCAAGGTGCCAACATAAAGCCAAACTTATGCTGCGTATCCAGGTCGTCTTTGATTACGCTGGAACGGCTGGTTTCGCTGCCGGTTGCGGAGATGGTGTGAATCGTGCCCACAGGCGCCATCTTGGTCGGCACCAGCTTTTTCTGGAAAATCTTCCAGAAATCATCGCCGTATACCATGCCCAGCGCAATGGCCTTGGCCGTATCGATTACGCTGCCGCCGCCAACGGCCAGGAAGAAGTCTACCCCTTCTTTTTTCGCCGTTTCCAGGCCCTGTTTTACCAAGGACAGCCGCGGGTTCGGCTGAACGCCGCCCAGCTCTACAAACGGAATTTCGGCATCTTTGAGTTCGGTAACCACCGTATCATACAGGCCGGAGCGTTTCACGCTGCCGCCGCCGTATACCAGCATCACCTTCGTGCCGCCATATTCTTTGACCTTTTTGGCAACCTGCTTTTCAGCCTCTTTGCCAAAAACAACGTCCGTGTACATGTGGTATTGGAAATTTTCCATTTTCACGCACCTCTTTCATCCATATTAAACCCATTTTTGTTGGGCTTATTTACTTTAAAAAAACACGACGCGGGGTTTCCCCCTTTGTTCGTTTTTGAGAAAAACAATCGATTATATATGCCTACACTCTTACAATTTTATTGTAAAAAAGCCCTCTTGTTTTGTCAAGAAATACCATGCCGCATCAAACGACTTTCCCCGCCCTTTCATTTTTCCTTTCCGCGCTAAAAAAGCCCCTGTTTTGCTTTGTTTTTTGTTGCGTTCCCGCAAACCGGGGGCGTTTATTTTTGCAAAATTACAAAAAAATTTTTTATTATTTTTACAACACATAAATTATTTTTTCTTCCTTCAAACAAAAAAGCCCCTTTCGGGACTCTTTTATTTGGAAAGATATCGTTCCATACGCTGCATGGCTTCGATAGTATTGTCCTTATCGCCAAAGGCCGTCAGGCGGAAATAGCCTTCTCCGTTTTTCCCAAACCCGGCGCCCGGTGTTCCCACCACCTGCGCGTTTTCCAAAAGCGCATCAAAAAACGTCCAGGAATCCATTTCGTTGGGGCACTTCATCCACAGATACGGCGAATTTTCGCCCCCGATAAACCAAATGCCCAGCTTTTTCAGCGTCTTGGCCATCTGCTTTGCGTTTTCTTTGTAATAATCAATCGCCTGCCGGGTCTGCTTTTCCCCTTCTTCGGTAAACACCGCCGCCGCGCCGCGCTGCACGATATACGGCACGCCGTTAAATTTGGTCGTTTGCCGCCGCAGCCACATACGGTTCAGGTTCATGTTTGCCCGTTCCAATTCTTTGGGCACAACGGTATAGCCGCAGCGCGTGCCGGTAAAGCCCGCCGTTTTGGAAAACGAGCAAAATTCAATGGCACAGTGCTTAGCGCCCTCTATTTCATAAATGCTGCGCGGCAGCGCAGGATCTTCCACAAACGCCTCATACGCTGCATCAAACAGCAAAACAGCGTCGTGGGAAAGCGCATAATCCACCCATTTTGCCAGCTCTTCTTTTGTATATACCGCGCCCGTCGGGTTGTTCGGCGAACACAGGTAGATAAGATCCGCCTGCAAATTTTCCGCCGGCAGCGGCGCGAATCCGTTTTCCTCCGTAGCATCCGCATACACAATGCGTCGGCCCGCCATCACGTTGGTATCCACATACACCGGATACACCGGATCCGGCACACAAACGGTGTTGTTCACGGCAAACAGATCCAAAATATTGCCCAGGTCGCTTTTGGCGCCGTCGCTGATAAAAATCTCTTCCAGCGCCAGCGAAACGCCTCTTTTTGCGTATCTTTGGCGAATGGGTTCCTTTACAAAATCATAGCCCTGTTCCGGCCCGTAGCCGTGAAAGGTCTGCTTGTTTCCCATCTCCTCCACGGCTTTTTGCATGGCCTGCACCACGGCCGGGCAAAGCGGCAGCGTAACATCGCCAATGCCCATCCGAATCACTTTTTGCTCCGGGTTTGCTTTTGTGTAGGCCTCCACTTTCTTTGCAATCGTAGAAAACAGATAACTTTCCGCCACATCGTTATAGTGCAGATTCATCTTCATTTTCGGCACCCGCTTTCTTTAGAGCTCCACTTCGCCGGTAAAGGCCAGTTCGGCACGGCCTGTCATATATACGGTTTTGTCTGTATATTCTACGGACAGATCGCCCCCGCGCAAATGGATGGTAATGGGCGCATTTTTGGTGCAGTGCCCATTTTCCACAGCCGCCACCGCCGCCGCGCACGCGCCCGTGCCGCAGGCCATGGTTTCCCCGCTACCGCGTTCCCAAACGCGCATTTTCAATTCGTTCGGCCCCATCACCTGAATAAATTCCGTATTCACCCGCTCCGGAAACAGCGGCGCGTGTTCATACACAGGGCCTATCTTTTCCAACTCCATCGAATCCACATCCTGCACAAACACAACGCAATGCGGATTTCCCATGGAAACACAGGAAATATGCACCCGCTGCCCGCCGATGGTCACTGTTTCCTCCATCACGCGCGGCAAGGTTAACTTTACCGGAATCTTTTCCGGCCGCAATTCCGCCGGGCCCATATCCACCCGCGCCGCCGTGGCCACGCCCTGTTCTATGGTCAACAGCAGCTCTTTAATGCCGCTCAAGGTTTCAATGCGCACCGTTTCACTTTTCACCCGGCCCGTATCATACAAATATTTGCCTACGCAGCGAATGGCATTGCCGCACATTTTTCCTTCGCTGCCGTCTATATTAAACATCCTCATTTTGGCGTCCGCCACGTCGGACGGGCAAATCAGCACGATACCGTCTCCGCCGATGCTTTTATGCCGGTCCGAAAGCCGAATCGCTGCCGCGTCCGGGTGTTCAAGCCCCGTTTCAAAACAGTCAAAATAAATATAATCATTGCCGCAGCCATGCATTTTTACAAAGGCCCGTTTCATCTGCCATCCTCCTTTGCCGTGTTCGTTATCTTTATCGCACCGCTTCTGCCTGCTCTAAAATCCGCTCCGCCACTTCTCTGCGCGTAATACGCAAATCCATCGCCTGTTTTTCCACATAGCGATGCGCCTCTGTTTCCGTCATACCCTTGTTTTCTATCAATAAACATTTAGCGCGGTCCACCAGGCGGATTTCCATGATCTTTTTCTGCAACCTGTCGTTTTCGCTTTGCAGGCCCATCATGCGCCGCTGCGCCGCCAAAGACAGCTTCACCGCCTGAAAAAACAGCGCTTTGCTCATCGGTTTTTCCACAACCAAAATGCCTTCGTTTTCCACCTGATGCGCCACTTCGTCCGCCTGCTCGTTTTTCACCAGCATAATCACGCTGGCAGAGGTCTGCTCGGTGGCAAACAGGGCAAACGATTCTCCAAACTCATCGCTCAGCGGCGTATTGATTACCACCACAGACGCCTGCCCCTGGATTAAAAAACGACGTGCCTGGCTGCCGCTGCCGGCCATATGTATTTGTGTAATCGACGCTTCCCTCAACAGGGCCGCCAACCCATCCCGGCCCTTTTCCGAGCTGGAAACAAGCAGCACGCCTGGCATCGCTTTCCCTCCCTTGCGTTTTGGTTATCTTTGGTTAAACCCCTTCAAAATACAATTCCTTTTCGCACCGGAATGCGTTACCCGCCTTTTGACACGCTCGGCATTCCCGCTCCTTTTTCCCGGCAAATTTCCCCACATATGCCGGCGGCAGCACCCGGTTTACAAAATCGCTGTTTTTCGCCAAAACCAGCGCCTGTTCCAACGAATCCGGCAGTTTGGCATAGGCCGCCAACGTTTTTTCGTCTGCCTTGCGCAAATTCAGATTCGTAGGTTTGCAAAGCGTCCGCTTTTTCTCTATGCCTTCCAACCCTGCGTAAATCAGCAACGCAAAGGCCAAATACGGGTTGCAGGCCGGATCCGGCGAACGCAGCTCCATCCGCGCATTTTTCCCCGTGCCCGGCGGAATGCGAATCAATTGCGATCTGTTTTCATGCGACCATGTGATATATTTCGGCGCTTCGTCCTCGCCAAACCGCCGATAGGAATTGACCAGCGGGTTCAAAAAGGCCGTCATCTCTTCAATGCGGTCTAAAATTCCCTGGATAAAGCCTTCCGCATCCGGCGAATGCAGGTTCTTTTCGTTTTTGAAAATGTTCTGCCCGTTTTTGTGCAGCGATATATGCACATGCAGCCCACTGCCGCTTTTATCCTGCATGGGTTTGGGCATAAAGCTGGCGTGCAGCCCGTTGCGGTTGGCCGCGGTATTCACCACCGATTTAAAGGTAATCAGGTTATCTGCCGTTTCCAACGCATCATGATATTTAAATACAATCTCGTTTTGCCCCGGGCCCTTTTCATGATGCGAGCTTTCCGGCGCCAGGCCCATCTGCTCCATATTCAAGCAGATCTCACGCCGCACGTTTTCGCCTTTGTCCAGCGGTGCCACATCCAGATACCCCGCCTTATCCTGCGGAATCTCGGTGGGTTCTCCCTTTTCATCCAACTCAAACAGATAAAACTCGCATTCTGCGCCGATTTTGCAGATATAGCCCATTTCCGCCGCCTTGGCAATGGCATTTTCCAGCAAATGCCGCCCGTCTCCCAAAAACGGAGAGCCGTCCGGATGCTGAATATCGCAATAAAACCGCACCACGCGCCCCTGCTGCGGGCGCCACGGCAAGATGGCCAACGTGCCGGGATCCGGCACCAAGAGCAAGTCGCTTTCTTCGATATTCATAAAGCCGTCCACCGCAGAAGCATCAAAAGACACGCCATGGTCAAATGCCTCCGGCAATTCGGACGCCATGATGGATATGTTTTTTAACGTGCCAAAAAGATCACAAAACGCCAGGCGCACAAATTTTACGTCGTTTTCCTGCACAAACTGCAGCACCTCGGCTCTTGTTCCCATTCTCATTTTTGGCTCCTCCTTTATCAGATCATCGATTTCCATCCATCGTCTCTCCTATTATATCAGGTTAATGATGCGTATACAGTTGTTTATACGGGTTTTTTGTATCCGGTTTCAAAACGGTATACGGCTCAGCCAACAGCGTTTTCAGCGAGGCGCCGAAATGCATGCAATACGCTTCCAAATACGGCTCTATCTGTTTCATGTCCTCTTCCGCGGCCGGCTCGCTCAGCACCTGTGGCGATAGATCTTTCGGTGCTTCGCCCCTTAATACAATCTTGCCGCCGTGCATGCCCGCCGCACAGAAATTGCCCACCAACGGCTGGTTTTTTCTTGGATGCAAACCCAGCACCAAAATCAGCCCGCCGGCTTGGTATTCTCCCAAAAAGCTGCCCGCGCAGCCGCCAATCACCAGAACCGGCAATTTTCCTTTATATGCTTTCATGTGAATGCCGGCCCGGTACCCTGCGTTGCCCTCCACATAGATGGCGCCGCCGCGCATGGCATAGCCGGTTGCGTCTCCGCAACTGCCGTGCACCACGATGCTGCCTTCGTTCATCGTGTCGCCCGTGGCCTCCTGTGTGTTGCCCATCACTTTTATTTCCGCCCCGTCCAGGTAAGCGCCCAGCGCGTTGCCCGGGGTTCCGTAAACGGTAATATGCTTATTCGTCAGCCCGCTTCCGATATATCGCTGTCCCATGCAATGGTCGATGATAATCTCTTTTCCCTCACAGGCGCGGACTTGTTCGTTTAACGTTTTAAAATGCATATCTTGCGCATTGATTCTCATCTGTTTGTCCTCCTTGCTGCCCGCTTTCCGGCCTTATTCCCCGGCATGCTGAATGCCCAGTATTTTCAGTTCGCGGTCCGTCAGCCCTACGCCGCGCAGCATCAGCCGGTTTCCTTTCAGTGCTTCGATGGAGTTGATGCCCATGCCGCCCATCATCTCTTTGATTTCTCTGTTCCAGGCGGTCAACAGGTTTACAAGGCGCCGGCTTCCCTCTTCCGGATCCAGGCGGTTTACCAGCTCCGGCTTTTGCGTTGCAATGCCCCAGTTGCAGTTTCCTTGGTGGCAGCTTCTGCAAAGGTGGCATCCCAGCGCAATCAGCGCGCTGGTCGCCAGATACACCGCGTCCGCGCCCAGCGCAATGGCTTTTACCACATCTGCGCTGTTGCGGATGCTGCCGCCTACCACCAACGACACATGATGGCGGATGCCCTCTTCGCGCAGCCTTTGGTCCACGCTGGCCAAGGCCAATTCTATCGGAATGCCCACATTATCGCGAATCCGGGTCGGCGCTGCGCCCGTGCCGCCGCGGAAGCCGTCAATGGCAATGATGTCCGCGCCGCTGCGCGCAATGCCGCTTGCAATCGCCGCCACATTGTGCACCGCCGCCACTTTTACAATCACCGGCTTTTGATAGCCCGTTGCTTCCTTGAGCGAATATACCAGCTGCCGCAGGTCTTCAATGGAATAAATATCATGATGCGGGGCCGGGGAAATGGCGTCCGATCCTTCGGGAATCATACGGGTCTGCGCAATGTCCCCTACGATTTTCTTGCCCGGCAGATGGCCGCCGATGCCCGGCTTTGCGCCCTGGCCCATTTTAATTTCAATGGCCGCGCCCGCTTCCAAATATTCTTTATGTACGCCAAACCGGCCGGACGCCACCTGTACGATGGTGTTTGCCCCATACTGATAAAAATCCTTATGCAGGCCGCCTTCGCCGGTGTTATAGAAAATGCCCAGTTCGTTGGCAGCTTTGGCCAGGCTGGCATGCGCATTGTAGCTGATGGAGCCATAGCTCATTGCCGAAAACATCATCGGCATGGAAAGCGACAGCTGCGGTGCCATGTTCGGCACCAGTTCTCCGTTTTCGTCGCGCACCAATTCGTCGTTTTTCTTTCCCAAAAACACGCGGGTCTCCATCGGCTCGCGCAGCGGGTCTATCGAGGGGTTTGTCACCTGCGAAGCGTTGATCAGCATCTTATCCCAATAGACCGGCAGCGGCCTTGGGTTGCCCATGGAGGAAAGCAGCACGCCACCGGTATCTGCCTGCCTGTAAATCTCGGTAATATTATCCGCCGACCAGTTTGCGTTTTCCTTAAATGTATGGTCGGTTTTTACGATTTTCAACGCCCTTGTGGGACACATCGCCACACAGCGGTGGCAGTTGACGCATTTTTCTTCATTCACGCGGAACGCGCCAAGTTTTTCATCCCAGCAGTGTACGCCGTTGGCGCATTGTTGTTCGCAAATTTTGCAGTGTATGCACTTGGTTGCATTGCGCACCACCTCAAACTCAGGATACAAAAAATTCATCCTTGTCGCCCTCCTTCCAGCGTAACGATCACCGGTTCCCCGCCGCGCGGAGACCATATTCTTTCCACATCCGGCTCCACGACACGAATGGCGCATTCTTCGCTGGCGATATACACTTTATCGCCCTTTTCGCCCACCACCATGCTACGAAGCTTCAGCCTGTCATTCAGTGCCATCATGCCGCCTTCAAAGCCCAGCAGGATGGAAAACGGTCCTGTTACCAACAGGCTGCTGTATAGGTTTCTCAAATACGTTAAGCGCTGTTTTTCTTTTTCTTCCTTTGTTTCAATCGTGGACCAGAACGGCGCTGCAATCACATGCGCCATTTCTTCCAGCGTCAGCCCTTTTTTCCGCACCAGATAATCTATAATATAAGTAATTACCTCCGTATCGGTCAGCAGCGTGCACTGATAGCCGAACATTTCAATATAACGCCTGTTTGCATCATAGGAAGAAATTTCCCCGTTATGCACCACCGAAGTATCCAATAGCGCAAACGGATGCGCGCCGCCCCACCAGCCCGGCGTGTTGGTAGGATAACGGCCGTGCGCCGTCCAGCAATAGCCTTCGTATTCATCCAGCCGGTAAAATTCCCCTACGTCCTCCGGAAAGCCTACCGCTTTAAAAACGCCCATGTTTTTCCCGGAAGAAAACACATACGCGCCCTGGATCGCCACATTCACTTTCATCACGCATTTTGCCACAAATTCCCGTTCGGGCAATTGGCTGTCTGCCAGCTTTGTCGGAAGCGGCTGCACAAAATAACGCCAGATCAAAGGCGCGTCCGTAATGGCCGGCGTCTTTTTTACCGGAATTTTAGACAGGTTGATGATTTCAAAGTGTTCATCCAAAAACCGTTCGCAGGTTTTCTTCGCCTCGTTATCATCATAGAAAATATGAAACGCGTAATAATCCTTATATTGCGGATAAATCCCATAGCCTGCAAACCCGCCGCCCAGGCCGTTGGACCTGTCGTGCATGGTAGCGATGGATTTTATAATCGCGCTTCCATTCATCGCTTCGCCTCGTTTGGAAAAAATTCCGGAAATGGCGCACCCCGATGGAATTCTTACTTGTCCTTCGCGCAACATTTGCCTTCCCCCTCTTTATTTGCGGATGAAAAAAGGCGCCTACCAAAAATACAGAGCCAGTCCTGTATTCTTGGTAAACGCCTTTGTCTACCGTTAGTGCAAAGATTATACACAATCCTATTCCCGCCGTCAAGAATATTTTTGTCTTTTTCGTCAAACTTTTTCTTGAAATTTTTTCAATTTAGGGGTTGACAACCCGCCTAAAACGTCTTATACTGCCCACATCAGCAAAGGCGCTGTGGAGTTTTCCACGGCGCTTATTCTTTTTTTACAGGCCTTTTCGGCCGCATGTCTGCGGTCTTTGGCCTGGCTGGTAACAAGAAGAGGAGGCATACACCATGAACAACATTTCCGATGTCTTTGGCAGCCTGGTTTTCAACGATACCGCCATGCGGGCCCGCTTGCCCAAAGCAACCTATAAAGCCTTACAGGAAACCGTACAAAAGGGCGTACAGTTGGATCTGGATGTGGCGAATGTGGTTGCCAATGCCATGAAAGATTGGGCCATTGAAAAAGGCGCCACCCATTTTACACACTGGTTCCAGCCGATGACCGGCGTAACCGCAGAAAAGCACGACAGCTTCATTTCTCCCTGCGGCAACGGGCAGGTGATTATGGAATTTTCCGGCAAGGAACTGATTCAGGGTGAGCCGGATGCTTCCAGTTTCCCCTCCGGCGGTCTTCGCGCCACGTTTGAAGCCCGCGGCTACACCGCCTGGGACCCCACCAGCTACGCTTTCGTGAAGGACGATA
>ENA-ORSA01001017-ORSA01001017.1-human-gut-metagenome-genome-assembly--contig:-NODE-1017-length-26148-cov-16.890967_pt1 | contig 26148 bp, 25 predicted proteins | sample MGYA00242179_ERZ509142 | MGnify/ENA primary metagenome ERZ509142 (study PRJEB26280, sample SAMEA2338659) | human gut metagenome | biome: human gut; feature: human-associated habitat; material: faeces... | reverse complement strand
GGCGGTCATTAGAAAATGACAAGAAACTTTTTCTAATGACCGATTTGGGATAAACGGTGATGGTATGTCAAAAATATAAAACCACAATGGACAATCACGATTTTTTGTTTTAATCGTAATTGTCCATTGTGGTTCAGTCATTGTTGAACCGTTGGCGTGACTTTCTTAGTATTTCCGCCACGCTTACGGTTTTCTTTGTAGTGCTTTTCTGCCATTGCTGCTTACGCTCCTCATAGTCGCGTCGCTGGCGTTCTAAAAAGTTGTCAGCCATAGCTATTTACTTGAACTTGCTGTAGATGACGCTTATGGTTATCTTGCTGTCCTTGGTGTCGTTATTGCCACGTACCAGACGAGTGCTTGTCATCGACATGTCGTTGTTTACGCTTATCAGTTCCGTTGCACCGCTCGAGGTGTCGTAGCTAACGCTGACGGGTATCAGTACCACCTTGTTCCAATCGGTGTCTGTGCGGTCTGCCTTGTCGTAGAGGTTCTTTATCAGACTTCCGATATTGTTGAATGTGTACGTATTGGAAGAACTGTTGTACGATGCGAGAAACGACGTCTTGTAGTCGGCTGTACGGTTGTTCTCGAAGAAAGCCTTCACATCGCTCTTGGGCAGCATGAGCAGAGTCTTTGGTGCGTCCAGCGTATACTTGCTGTCCTGAGTGTTATTGATACGATGCAGCACAACCTTAGCCGAGTTGATAGTGTCGTTCTTGTGGCTGTACACCTTTCCGCCAACGGTATATTCCTTCTCTACAATCTGTGTCACAGGCAGGGTGAGTTCTGTATAGATGCCTGCGGGCGACTTGATGTAAGTGCAAGAGTTGTCGGCTACGAGCTGGCTGATAACGTTCTGGTCGTTCTGGATTCTTGTAGTCTGCAGCACCTCCTCGGTTCCTGGGAATGAAGCCATAGCAGCATATATGGTGTCCTTCTTGGTTCCGTCAGTCATAGTGTAAGTGGTCTTGTGGCGGAAGTAGACGTTGAGCTGGCTCAGACGGATGTATGCCATTGAGCCTATGCCGCTTGTAGTCTTGAAGTAGAATCCCGGAACCAGATTGTGTATGAAGGCATAAGCGTTCTTGAAGTATTCAGGATGCTCATAGTATGCGTTCATAATCTTTGTGCCGTATTCTCTGCTCAGCGGAATCCGTATGCCCGGCATATAGTCGCTGTTGTTGCGTGTGCTCTCGTCGACATTGAGGTCGGTGAGAGTGTACATCTTGCTGACCTTCATCGACTGTGGTGTGACATATTCGCCCTCAGGATTGAAATCGGAGTAGTACTTGCCGGTTTCGGGTACAGGCTTGGTCAGTTCGTAAGCCGACATCTTCATTGTGGCTAATGAGTCGCCAAAGAAGTTGGTGTAGTACAGACGAATGTCGCACGAGTCGGCTATGATACGCTTGTTGCTGTCCAGACTCTTTATGCTGTCCTTCACGGGGAAAGTGAAGTCCTCGGGAGTGTAGAACTGGGTCATAAAGCTGCTTGTGAGGTAGGCTCCCGTCTCAGGGTCGCGCACCTTGCCGAGACATCCTGTAGAGCTGTTTGACAATACGGCACCCATTTCAGCCGAATTAGAGATTATCCCGAAAGTGTCGGTAGTGATTTCCAGCTTGTCGGCATTGCCGATGAGCGACGATCCAAGCTCGCTTGTATTGTCGTCGCACGATGCCAAAGCTATAGAGGCAAGTGCGATACCTGCCAGTAGTTTTATTTTCATCTTACAAAAATATAATGTTAGATAAAGTTCCCCTTTTTATTTAGAGGCTCTCATAGAAAGCTTTATAGGCATCGTTGGCTCCCTCGCCAGAGTAGGGGAGAACCTCTATGCCCTTGCTTTTGGCATACTCTATAAGTTCGGGGTAGGCATCAGCCTCGGCTTCCACCACGGCGTCGCTATGGTCGATGGCGAGCTTGCACATTTCGATGAAGTCGAAGTCGTCCTTATAGTCCGACAGGCTTTCCTCGGTGATGTCCTTGAATTCAAGGCAACGCTTGAAGTTGTCGCCAATCTTCTTGGTGAGTCCCTGGCTGAATATGGATGTAACGATCTTAGTGCCTGCAAATGTAGGCTCGTCCTTGTATGCAGTCTTGATGAATAGCGGAACGATATATCCCATCCATCCCTGGCAGTGGATTACCTCGGGCGACCAGCGCAGTTTCTTTACAGTCTCAAGAACGCCTCTTGCAAAGAATATGGCACGCTCGCCATTGTCTTCGTATTCCTCGCCGTTCTCGTCGGTAGCCATCTTGCGCTTCATGAAGTAGTCGTCGTTGTCGATGAAGTACACCTGAAGGCGTGTCTGCGGAATAGAGGCAACCTTGATGATGAGCGGGTGGTCGGTGTCGTCTATAACGAGGTTCATGCCCGACAGACGTATTACCTCATGCAGTTGTCCTCTACGCTCGTTGATATTGCCCCACTTCGGCATGAATGTACGTATTTCAAAACCTTCTTCTTGCATTTTGCTTGGAAGGTCTCTACCCATTACAGAAAGTGTAGTTTCTGGAACGTACGGGGATATCTCCTGATTGATGAATAAGATTTTCTTTGCCATGCTTGATTCTTTTTTATTGTCGCGCCATATTACTATGATTTGTTTGTGTGCGCGTAAAACAGGTGCAAAGGTATAAAAAAAAGTTCGGAAAATCGTCGTTTTTTGTTAATAACGTTATTTGAGGTCAGTATTTGTCATATTTTTAGATTTATTCTTTCCCGTTTAAGAAAAAAGTTGTTATTTTGCATCGAAAATTCAAAAGGATACAAGCTTTAAGCCGTTACCCGTATTGTTTAGTGTTATAAAAAATGGTGAATGGCTTATGGCGTTAAAATTAAAAAATGATGAAACTGTTCAGAAGTATTGTTGAACTTCAGAATGAGTTGTTCGAAGTTCGGAAAGAAGGTAAGTCAGTAGGATTAGTCCCAACTATGGGCGCTCTTCATGAGGGTCATGCATCGCTTGTCAATCGTAGCGTGTCAGAGAATGATGTTACGGTTGTATCAGTATTCCTCAATCCGACTCAGTTCAACGACCAAGGTGATTTGGACCGTTATCCGCGTACGCTCGATGCCGATTGCGCTTTGTTGGAACAATGTGGTGCCGATTATGTTTTTGCACCCTCTGTAGAAGAGATGTATCCCACAAAGGACAACAGGCATTTTGAGTTTCCTCCCGTTACGACGGTTATGGAAGGAGCCCATCGTCCCGGTCACTTCAATGGCGTTTGCCAGGTAGTGTCACGTCTTTTCTATATTGTGCGTCCCGACAGAGCTTATTTTGGCGAAAAGGATTGGCAGCAGATAGCTGTTGTCAAGGCTTTGGTGCGCTATCTCGGTCTGAAGCTGCAGATAGTAGAGTGCGACACCATACGCGAGGCCGATGGATTGGCAAAGAGTTCGCGCAACACTCTTCTCTCTGCCGACGAGCGTGCCATTGCTCCCAAGATTTACAGCGCACTTAAGGCGGGCAAGGAATATGGTGCCACCCATACGCTTAAGGAGACTCACGACAAGGTGGTAGCCGACATCAATGCCGTTGACGGACTTGAGGTGGAGTATTTCTCAATCGTCGATGGCAACACATTGCAGGAAGTGCAGTCGTGGGACGACAGCCAGTATATTGCCGGTTGCATAACCGTATATTGTGGCAAGACCCCTATACGTCTTATCGACCATATTACATTTAAGGAATAGTCAGCAACAAACATTCAGAAAGTATTTTTACCGTTATGATGATAGAAGTATTGAAATCCAAGCTGCATTGTGTACAGGTGACACAGGCCAATCTCAACTATATGGGCAGCATCACAATCGATCAGGACCTTATGGATGCTGCCAATATGATTGAGGGCGAGAAGGTGCAGATTGTCAACAACAACAATGGCGAGCGTTTCGAGACATATATTATAAAGGGTGAGCGTGGCAGCGGATGTATCTGCCTCAATGGTGCTGCGGCACGCAAGGTGGCCATTGGCGACACCGTTATAATCATTTCTTATGCTTTGATGGATTTCGAGGAAGCCAAGAAGTTCCGTCCTACGGTGGTGTTCCCCGAAAACAACAAGGTTGTCAAGTAGAAACGCAGTCGTTAGATTCTTTTATGCCAAATACAAGTACAGAAAGAAAGTCGGGCAAGCAGTCGCAGGGCAAGGCGTTCGACAAGAACTACGGCCATCTGCAGCCACAGGCTGTTGATATAGAGAAGGTGGTGCTGGGAGCGCTTATGATTGACAAGGATGCCTTCTCTATGGTGTCCGAGACTTTGCGCCCTGAGACATTCTACGAACCACGTCATCAGAAGATATACAATGCCATACAGACATTGTCTATGAACGAGAATCCTGTCGACATCATGACCGTTGTCGACGAGCTTAAGCGTGAGGGTACTATAGAGGATGTGGGCGGTGCGCCATACATAGTAGAGCTTAGTTCGCATGTGGCATCGTCGGCACATATAGAGTATCATGCCAAGATTCTTGCTCAGAAATATTTGGCACGTCAGCTCATATCTTATGCCAGCGTTGTGGAGACAAAGGCTTTCGACGAGACCCAGGATGTAGACGAACTGATGCAGGAGGCTGAAGGTTCGCTCTTCGAGTTGTCGCAGCGCAACATGAAGAAGGACTACACCCAGGTAGACCCTGTCATCACCAAGGCCATTGACATTCTGCAGAAGGCGCAAGCCAATGCCGGTGGTCTTACAGGTGTGCCTACGGGATATGAGGAATTGGACAAGAAGACGAGTGGATGGCAGAGTTCTGACCTTGTCATCATTGCCGGACGTCCGGCGATGGGTAAGACTTCGTTTGCACTCTCGCTTGCCAAGAACATTGCGGTTGACTACAACACCCCCATTGCGTTCTTCTCGCTTGAGATGAACAATGTGCAGCTTGTCAACCGTCTTATTTCCAATGTATGTGAGATTCCTGGCAACAAGATGCTCAATGGTCAGTTGGCTCCCGATGAGTGGGAACGATTGGACAAGAACATCCGTCTGCTGCAGGGTTCGCCCTTGTATATTGACGACACTCCTGGTCTGTCCATCTTCGAGTTGCGTACAAAGGCTCGTCGTCTGGTACGCGAGAAGGGTGTCAAGATTATCATGATTGACTACCTTCAGCTTATGAATGCCAATGGTATGCGTTTCGGTAGCCGTCAGGAGGAGGTATCAAAGATTTCGCAGTCGCTCAAGGGACTTGCCAAGGAGCTTGATATTCCAATTCTTGCATTGTCGCAGTTGAACCGTACTGTTGAGAATCGTGAAGGTCTTGAGGGCAAGCGTCCGCAGCTGAGCGACCTTCGTGAGTCGGGAGCCATCGAGCAGGATGCCGATATGGTACTGTTTGTGCATCGTCCCGAGTATTATCACATTCTTCATGACGAGAAGGGCAACGACCTTCGTGGCATGGCACAGATTATCATAGCCAAGCACCGTAAGGGTGCTACGGGCGATGTGTTGTTAACCTTCCGTGGAGAGTTCACCCGCTTCCAAGACCCTGAGAAGCAGTCGGCTCCTATAGGCGATGCTCCTTTCGGTTCGGAGATTATAGGCAGCAAGATGAATGGTGGATCAGGCATGCCGTTGCCACCCGATTTGGAAGGAATGCCCGATGACGCCCCATTTGGTGAACCTTCTTCGCCAGCTCCATTTTAGTGATTAATTGAGAGTTGAGGGTTGAGAGTTATGATTACTTTCAACCCTCAACTTTCAACTGAATCAAACCTTACATATTCTTCTATAAGCGCACTTGTCACAGCGTGTATTGTCTGTTGTCGGCGTGAATGGTAAGTTCGTGTTGAAGATGTCGTGCAGCACTTCCTTCAGATGCTGCTCAAACTCCACCTTATATTCTCTAACGTTTGCAATCTTTTGCGAGTCAATCTCAAGCACAGGGTCGTAGTTCTCCTTCGAAGCCTGCTTGACAAAGAGCAATGCCGGACTGACGCAATCCTTCTGTTTGTTGTATTTGGTTGAATTGTCAACGATGAGCGAGTAGAGTATAGCCTGCAGATAATAGTCGGAATGTTTTTGGCTGATATTCATATCCGAGAATATCTCCTCAATCTCCTTAATCTTTCTTGTGGCTTGAATTCCCGTCTTATAGTCCACCACGCGTATCGTCGACACACCGGTCCTTGCGTCTGTCACCCTGTCCAGTCGGTCTATAATGCCGCCTATACGTATCTTGCGCACATTATTGTCTTCCGTCTCGAATGCTATCTGAGTGTATACGGCATCCTCCAGAGCCAGCATCTCGAAGGGAGCTGTCCTTTGGTCGCTATGCAGCAACTGCCTGAGATATTCTATCAGCACCTTGCGGTTTATCAGATGCAGACCGTTGTAGTAGGGACTACGCATAGAGTTCTTCACCTTAAACAGTTCCTCGTTGAAAGCCCTGTCCACAATGCTCTCCAGCAGACCCTTGGTGTTCAGATATTTCTGTATTGAGGCTTTCTCAATCCTGCCATTGTTGTGACTCATGATGTCGTCGTATATCAGTTGCGCCGACTTATGGAATATATTGCCAAACATACGGTTGTCCACCACGTCGTCCTCACAATCAGGTTCTTTGATGCTTGCCACATACTGATAGAAGAACATAAGCGGACATTTTATGTATCTGTTGATAGCCGATGGCGAAAGACTCTTCATGCCGTCGAGCTTCTCCTTGATGCTTCCTGCCTTGCTGACGCTCTTAGGCTTGTGTGCGATAGGCGAGTTGTCGGCAAGCAGATTGTAATGCTTTATCTTTTGCTGTCCGTCCACCATCATCTGTAGCATGAAGCGGCTCATCTCGCCCGTATGCCCGTTGTCGGTAGTGTTGTTGTACACGATGGTAATGTCCTCGGCACGTTGCAGCAGCCGATGAAAGTAGTAAGAGTATATAGCCACCTTATTGTCTATGGTAGTCAGTCCGTGAGCCTTGCGTATGGCATAAGGTATGAACGACGAATCGTTCACGCCCTTAGGCATGTTGCCCTCGTTGCACGATAGCAGCAGCAGGTGCTTGAAGTCGAGATTACGCGTCTCGAGCACACCCATAATCTGTATTCCCACTACAGGCTCGCCGTGAAAAGGTATTGTGGCAGCCGCTATCAGTTGCTTTATCAGTCTGCGCAATGTATTAATGTCTACATCCATGTCGCCGTTGGCAGCCAGCTGTTCCAGTCGATTTATGATGGTGTACATTCTGAACACCGACTCCTGCAGGAATGCGTCTTCTGTGTCCTTGGCGTTCACACCAATCAGCTTGATAATTGTTTCTACGTGATGTAGCAAATGCACGTTGCCGATGTTTATGGTTTTGAACAGCAAAGCCAATCCCTGGTCTTCGCCGTTCATTGTAAGAGTCGCCTGGTCGGGATATACCAGATGCTGCTCCTTTATTGTGGCGTACACGTCGTTCGCCTTGTCTGAAATATAGCGCGTGTAGGCATGCCTCAGAAGCTTGCTTGCATATTGCGCACGATAGCACGTCCCCTTGCCCGCAATGCCCGAAGTGTAAGTGTCTAACAGTAGCGACACAAACGAGGCTATTGGGGTCATGCCCAACGGGAAACCACTTGTTATGTTCACCTTGTCCGCCTCGGGTGGCAGACTTTGTATAATAGGCGCCAGTATGGCTTCGTCGCACATCACGACGGCAGTCTTCCTGCCAGCCAGGCATCTGCCTTCCTCGCGCAACCATTGCGAGGCATATCTTGCCTGTATGTTCTCGGTCGATGCCATCACGAACGACACGTCCTTAGGGCGTCGCATATTCTGATAGATGTCTGCCGAGCAGACGTCAAGTTCGTTGGGAAAATCCTCCAGATACATGGCTATATACTTGCCAGCCGCATTGGTATATGCACTATTGTTGCGAGGCATATAGTAGGTGTCGAAGTCCCAGTAGAAGTGGGCTTTGCCAGCTTTCTTCAGATTGGCAAACAGTTCTTGCTCCACCTTCTGAAGCAGGTTGAAACCTACGAATATGTATGTGTCATACTCGAATTCTATGTCTTTTCTTGTGGCAACCTCTCTGTATATGGCACCTTCATATCCTATGCCCTGGTTTCTCAGTCGTTGGTTATAGTCGTGATATATGTCGCCGAAGTGACTCCACAGACTCAGAAATCGTTTCTTCAGCTCAGTCTCCTGGTCATGACTGAAGTTGGCAAAGAATCGTTTCAGCAGTTCGCGTTGCTCATCAGTAAGATACGACAGGTCGTCAAGCTCGTGTATGTCCTTAAGGTTGCAGAATATCTTGTCGGCATCAGCCATATTCTTGTCTATGTCATCAAAGTCGGTCAGCAGCAGCTGTCCCCAACCATAGAAGTGGTCGAGCGTCTCGTCAATGCCCGTACACTTTACAAACGACTTATGCAGGTCGCACACCAGCTTTATGGAGTCGCCCACTACATACTCCGAGTGCTTGCCGAAGAGTTCGCTGATGGTAGTATATGCCGGACTCCACATAGGCTTGCCAGCCATACGTGCCATATATTCGTTCATGAACAATGCGGCACGCTTGTTAGGAAACACCACCACAATGCGTGACATGTCAGTACCCCATTTCGCTAACATGTCCTCAGCCACATATTCCAAAAAAGTTCTTGTCGTATTCATGATGCTTATTCTTTCACCTCTTCAATGTTGTTAGTATATACAAACCACAGATATCCTCTTACGTCCTTATATCCCATACCCTTGGTTAGTGCTATGTAGCGTCTCACCTGGTCGGTATATTCCGGACGGTAGGCACCGAATTTGAAGTCTACTATCACTACCTTGTCGCCATCCTTCATCACACGGTCGGGTCTGTGCTCCCTTACCGTATCCGTAGCTTCATCGTAGTCGAGAATGGTACATTCGTTAAACAGTTCCCAGCGTCCCGAGAACCAGTCGGCTACCTGCTTGTTCTCCAGACGCTTGTGTAGCATCTTGCGCAAGCTGTCGCAGGTGGTGTTGCTGTCTTCTATCAGTCCCTCAATCTCCAGCTTCTGCAGACTCGGTTCTATGTCGTCAGCCGTGTTTATAGTGGCAAACAGGTGGTGCAACACTCGTCCTGTCTTTATATACGCCAGTCTTTGCTTCTCCTCGCTATTGCTGTCGTCCTCGTCGCACACAAACTCCCGGCTCTTGTTGCTTTGTCTGAAGTCGGTATGGTTCTCGTACGTCTCCATTCTCACGTTCTTGTTGCTCACCTGTGGCATGAATATGTTGTCCGAGAGTGCCTTTGTCTTCTTGTCGGCAGTCTCCAGCATGCCGTAAGTATATCTTATATTGCTCTTCTTGTCGCTCGGGTCGCCTTCAAGTTCGCCTCCTTCCAGATTCATATTCACTATAGCTTCTTCTATGGTGTACGACCTTTGGTTGGCATTGCCTCTGCGTGCTATCACATACAGGCTTTGTGAGGCTCGCGTGAAAGCCACATACAGCAAGTTGAGGTTGTCTACACAGTTTTGCAGATGCTCGTCGTTGTAGTCGTCCTCGAATATTGTGCCCTTCATCTGTTTGGCGTTAAAGTCAACAGGTACGAGTGGCAGTTCGTTGAAAGGTGCCACCTTAGGCGAGCACCATATAGTGTTGGTCTTCTCTATGCTCCAGTCGCAGAATGGTATTATCACGTTTTCAAATTCCAGACCCTTGCTCTTGTGTATTGTTATGAGTCTGATGCCATGTGTGGCATTCACCTGAATGGTCTTCGAGCAGATGCTGTCGTCCCATTCCTCCACAAATTTGTCTATGTCGGCAGTATTGTTCTTCAGATAGTCGGTGAGGCAGTCGTAGAAGGCATACATATATGCGTCTTCTCCCTCTATCTTCTTCAGGCTGAATATGTCATACAGCTTCTCAGCCAGTTCGTATAGAGGCATAGCCAGCAGGTCGGGGGCGTTGTCGGCAAACTCTTTCGGCAAAGCTTCGTTCACGCCTTCATCGGTAGCCAGCAGTCTGTCCACCAGTTCGTTGTCCTTGCCCAACACCCTTGTCTGGTATGCCTTGGCTATGTATGTCTTTGCAATCTTGTCGTTGTTGTGTGTGAGGCAATGCATGGCATTGACTATAATGTTCACCGAGTCGGCACTATCCAGTCTGAAAGCCTCGTCCGACACAATCCTCACCTCTGGCATCACCTCGGCAAAGTATTCAGCCAGCTGCTGTATGGTGCCGTTCGAACGTACTATTATTGCTATGTCCGAACACTCAGCTCCGGCTTCCAGCAGTTGCTTTACAGCATCGGCGGTCTTCTGTAGTGTCTGTTCGAGATAGTCCTCCTGTGGCAGCATCTCAATACTCACATATCCCGTCTGCTTTCTGAATTCCGGCACGTTCTGCTCCACGTCCGAGTATGCCTTCTTCAGTTGTCCGGCAGCGTTGTCCGTTTTCTCTTCCTGGTTGTCATAGTCAGCCGTAAGGTCTTTGTATTCTATTTCGGCAGCCTGTGTGAAGAAAGCGTTGTTGAAGTTTATGACACGTCTCGACGAACGGTAGTTGGTGTCAAGGCTCTTCACGTTCAGCATGTTTCTCATTGTGTGAAACTCCTGCTCAATATTGTTAAGCATGCGCCAGTCGCCCGACCGCCACCTGTATATGCTCTGCTTCACGTCGCCCACAATGAGATTGCCTTGTTCGCTACTGTGGCTCATGCACTCCTCAAGCAGCACCTTGAAGTTTTGCCATTGTACGGTACTCGTGTCCTGGAATTCGTCAATCATGATGTTGTTGAGTCGTGTACCTATCTTCTCGAATATGAATGGCGAGTCGCTGTCTTTTATAAGTGAGTGGAGTAGGGTATGTGTGTCGCTCAGCAGAAACCGGTTGGCTTCCTGATTCATGTCTCTCACCTTGTTTTCTATGCTGTTGAGCAGTCGCAACTGGTTAAGGTGGCGCAATGTGAGCACAGCCGATTGGTATATAGGCCAGTTGCGGCTTCTTGTGTTTTCGGCGTTTATCAGGGCAGGCGCCAGCTTGGACGAAGCAATGGCTTTCAGTTCAGCATCGGCAGTCTTCTTCACCCATCCGTCGCCATTGCCATTGTCTATGGCAGTCTTCACCCTACTGGTTATCAGACTCTCGTCGTACACACCCGATTGTATCTTGACGAAATATCCTGCAGGTCCGCTTTTGCCGTAGCTAAGGTCTTGAATGTCAATGCCGTTGTTGTTCAGAATGTCGAAGAACAGTTCAGCCTCGTTCACAATCTCCGCCTCAGCCTCATTGCGCAGTTTGCGCAATTTCGAAGTGTATTGCTTGAAGAATCCCTCCTCAAGCAATTTTTCGTTAAGCAGTTTGCTGTTGGTCTTATAGAATTCACGGAATATGTTCTCGCCGAACTTCTTTATCTGTCCTATCACGTTCCAGTTCTTGTCGTCCTGCATATTCTCGTGTATATAGTCCATAATCCATGCCAGAAGCTGGTCGTCCTCCGAAAGATTGTCTATCAGATTGTCAACGGCATTACGTTCAATCTGGTAGTCGTTCAGTTCCACGCGCAGGTTGGCAGTAAGGTCCAGTTCGCGAGCCAGGTTGCGCAATACACTCTGAAAGAACGAGTCGATAGTCTCGATACGGAAGTAGCTGTAGTTGTTCACTATATTGTGTAGGGCCATACCCGCACGTTCAGCCATGAACTCCTCCGTGACGTCCATGTCAGTCTTTATCTTCTCAATATAGCTTTTCGAGTCAGGCAGTCGTTTCCATATGCCATACAACTGACTCAGTATACGTGTTTTCATCTCCTCCGTAGCCTTGTTGGTGAATGTCACGGCAAGCGTAGACCTGAAACTTGTAGGGTCGTTGATAAGCAGTTTGATGTACTCTACTGATAGTGTAAATGTTTTGCCACTACCAGCGCTGGCTTTGTATACTGTGAGTGCTTTATGTGCGGTATTCATAAGCTGGAAGTTGTTTTTAGCCGTTATGGTTATTCTGCTTCGGCAGCCATTGCGTCAAGTCGGCTTATGGCTGCCTGCATGTCTGTAGCAAAAGATGTATGGTCGGTCAGGAAGTCGTTCTTTCCGTCTGCTGTCTTTTCGTACAGCTGACGGTTCATCGACTCCACATACGAAGCTATGGAGTATTCTATGTCGTCCTTCTGCCGCATGTCGTTGCTGTACATATACACGCGCCACTTCTGATGAAAGAAGCAAAAAGCCGATTCTATGCAGTCTTTTGAAATCATTTCTCTTTGTTTTGTAGTCAATAATTTTTTTGTCACGAATCATCACGAATTATCCTTGAATTGTTTCATAAGTACTTCTTTCCATAATTCGTGGTCAGTTCATGATAATTCGTGACAATTATCGCGCTTTATTCTACTACAGTAACCTTATTTATTACGATGTCTTCTTTGGGACGGTCGGCAGGGTCGGTATCCACGTTTATTATTTGCTCAACGATGTCCATACCGCTTTCCACCTCGCCAAACACAGTATACTCTCTGTCGAGGAAAGGAGTGCCACCTACCGTAGTGTAGGCATTCATCTGCTCCTCCGTGAATCCTACAGGCTGCTGTTTGCAGATTTCCTTAGCCTCCTTCTGCAGACTGTCCTGCAGTTCTTGCAGACCCGCACGGTCGCGATTGCGTCTCATTTCCATAATCTTGTCCTTGTGATAAGTCACGAGGTCGTTGAATGTGGTAATCTCCTGGTTCTGCTTCATCTGCTTCTCCATCTGTTTCAGTTGGGCAGTCTTGTAAACATCTCCCCATACAATGTAAAACTGGCTGCCGCTCGATTCCTTGTTCGGATTCACCTCGTCGCCAAGACGTGCAGCACACAAAGCGCCGCGCTTGTGGAATAGGTCTGGCTTTATTTCAGCCTCAATAGTATAGTCAGGACCGCCAGCCCCGAGATGCCTGCCGGCAGGCGCACCTTTCGATTCAGGGTCGCCACCCTGAATCATGAAGTCCTTAATCACACGATGAAACAAAGTGCCGTCATAGTAGCCCTCGCCAATCAGCTTAAGCATGTTGTCACGATGTTTTGGAGTCTCGTCATAAAGGCGCACAACGATGTCGCCCTTCTGTGTTTCGATTTTTATCTTTGCCATAGTTCTTATAATTTCTTATAATGCAAAGTTACAACAAAAAGTTGGTAAATGGTGATTTTTGCCAAGTCGAAGCACAACTTCGCCCTATAAGCGCAAATCAATTGCAATAAAACACTATATATTAATTAAAAATTAGTAACTTTGCTCATTCTATAGGCATTTCCCGCCAATAGATACTGATTTCAACATCGAAAACGAACGTGTTTCATACGATGCAGAACAACAAAACTGGTCAAAAAGTTACGTCCACTACTACAGGGGACGACGGCAGTCATAGGCTGCGAAATCAGATACATCTCCGGAGCAACAGTAGAAATAGACCGCGAACTGCTCGACATAGTAAGCAATGAGTAAAGATGCTTGAGTCACGAATTACCAAGAATTATCCACGAATTACTTTGGTTAATGTTAAGTGTTAAATGTTAAGTGTTAAATTCAAAATTGAATAATTCAAAATCGCATGCAAAGCAGCGAACAACTCAAAATTCAAAACTCAAAATTCCAAATTGCCTCTAACGCAAACCATAGGAGATGCATGTGGAAGCCTTTTTGTATCTCCTAACACGCTGAGCCACAGCACTCTCTTAAAAACAACAAATTTAAAACGGTACAAATTTTGAACAGGGGAAATCTATAGTTCAAGGCACTCGGCAAAGAGAAAAAACTATGACAGGGGCAAAAAGCAGTTTTAAGATTATTTATGAAAAAAATTGGGCAATTTTGGCTGGTTGCTATCCAAAGAGCGCATTTTTGATGAAAAGTCCCACCTCCATCAGCCATAAAGAGTGAGACAATCGAAAAAGAAAATGAGGGGGTGAGAGAGCCTTCTTGGTGGCTTCAACATTAGGCGAAAATGGGATGTTTTGTACCTCGGTTGTATCTCTGTTGGCATATATTGCTGATATACGACAGAGGTTAATAATTCGGCGGCAATAGAATAGTACCATTGCAAAAAGAGTACACTGGGGAATTTATTGAGTTATTTTGCTTGATAGTACATCATAATAATGAGAATTATTCATTTTATTGCTAAACTAACATAAAAAATAAAGGTCTTTTGAGGCTATTTCGAGTAATTTTCGTAATTTTGCAGGGTAAAACTATATTTAAATATGGCAAACAAAGATATTAACCGTATAAAGGTAGTCCTTGTAGATAAGAAGAAAACAAACAAGTGGCTTGCCGAACAATTGGGAAAAGACCAGACTACAGTATCTAAGTGGTGTACAAACACCTCTCAACCAGATTTAGAAAGTCTGATGAAAATTGCCAAACTGCTGGGTGTCGAACTTTCCGAACTCGTTCGGTTTGAACAGATTCAAGCAGGCGAAATTGAAAATAACATAGAATAATGAAGAATAAACATACCTTTATAGACCTTTTTTCTGGTTGTGGAGGCTTGTCATTGGGGTTTGAAATGGCAGGTTTTACAGGTATTCTTGCAATTGACAATTGGAAGGATGCTCTGACTACTTATGCCTATAACAGAAAGGACGCAAGGACTCTGTGCGGAGACTTGGCTACACTTGACCCATATAAGATTAAGGCTGAATATGATATTTATGATGTAGATGTTATCATTGGTGGTCCTCCATGCCAAGGCTTCTCTGTGGCAGGTAAAAGAATTATTGAAGACGAACGCAACAAACTCTACAAAGCCTTTGTTGGTTTTGTTGAGTGCTTCCGCCCACATGCCTTTGTGATGGAGAATGTCCCCAATATACTTAGCATTGGTGACGGAATGGTTAGAGACTCCATCATCAAGGATTTTGAGAGCCTTGGTTACAAAGTGAGTGTTCAAGTAATCACAGCGTCAGATTATGGAGTACCGCAAAACAGACGAAGGGCTGTATTCGTAGGCTTGGCAAATGGCAAAGAGTTTCAGTTTCCAGAACCACTTAAAATGGAAAAGATAACATCTTTTGAAGCACTGAGCGATTTGACAGAAGAATCTCTCGCTGATGGTTCGCCATATCCAACAGAGCCGACATGCGAATTTCAGCGTTATGCACGTAAGGATAGTATTGGTGTTTATAACCATGACATCACCATACACAATGATAAGACAAAGGAAATCATAGCATTGGTGCCAGATGGAGGAAACTACAAAGACCTTCCCATAGAATTGCAGCAGACAAGAAAAGTACACATAGCCTGGACACGATTGTGCAGCACAAAGCCAAGTATCACAATAGCCACTGGACACCGACATCACTTTCACTACAAATGGAATAGAATACCAACTGTAAGAGAAAGCGCAAGAATACAAGACCAATTAATGACAGCAATATGATACGAAAACCTAACAAAGGGGATAGATGGACCAAGGAAGAAATGATTGTAGTGTTAAATCTTTATTTCAAACTTCCATACGGTCAAATGGATCATCGAAACGCAAGTGTAAAGGAATTAGCGTCTTTAATGGGTAGGACTGCTAATTCTGTGGCCATGCGCTTAAACAACTTTGCTTCTTGCGACCCTTATCATATTAGTCGTGGGATAAAATCACTTGGCGACCATAGGAAACAATGTCAACCATTTTGGGATGAATACATAAACAATAAGGAAAAATTGGTATTTGAGAGCGAAAAGATACTTGCAGAATACCAAGAAGTTCAAATAGAAGATAAATATCAGTCAATATTACAATCAATGCCTAAAGGCTTGGTTGGAGAGGATAGAGTACGTGAAATAAGAACTCGAGTCAATCAATCTTTTTTTCGTAAAATGGTTCTTGTCAACTACAACAACAAATGCGCACTTACAGGTATTGATTTACCAGAATTGTTAGTGGCAAGTCATATAATACCTTGGGCTTCAAACGTAGATGAAAGGCTGAACCCTCAAAATGGAATTTGTTTATCTGCTTTATTTGATAAAGCCTTTGATAGGGGACTTATTAGCTTTGACAATGATTATAGGGTAATGTTCTCAAACCAAATTGAAATGCACATCGATGATGACTATTATGGGAAGTATTTTTTACCTGTCAAGGATAAAGCTTTATGTGAGTCTGTCAAATATCTGCCTAATATTCAATTTTTGGAATGGCATAGAAATAACATTTTTATTGGTTAACTATATGGAAGCAAAAGCCATTATAAAATTTGTTCTTTCTGAAAAAGAAATACAGCATTATAAAGAGGAGGAATATGGCATCACAGAAATGGATGCTTATCATTTTCTCTCTAAAAATCAATATTGCCGCTATTTTGATTGGAATGAAAGTATTGATATTATTTCAGATATAATTAGTTTTGTTGAGAAACGTATATTAAACTTGAGAGGCGAAACTCTGTCAATATCTCAACATAAACTTATCAAGGAATATAGCAAATCACCCATGTTTTTAGAAAAAGGTGGATGGATGCAATATATCTTATATGCAATATCTTCTATCCTTCAACATTACCAATTAAATTTGGTTGATTGTATTTTTTCGGATGACGCTTATAGAATAATGATATGCACAGAGGCTAATTCTTTACGCCTGTGCGAATTGCCTCTTGTTGATTATTGTTTTAAAATACACAAGAATAGTCTATGCCGTTGACAACGATGAATATTGTACCAAGATATACAATGACAACTTCGCCCATAAATGTGTGGTAAAGGACGTTCGTGATATAAAGATAGAAGAGATGCCACAATTTGATATGCTCTTATTGGTGGCTTCCCTTGTCAGTCTTTCTCCATCTCTGCACAAAACCCTCCGAGACTCGGATATAAAGATGAAAGAGGAATGCTGTTCTTCGATATGGTAAAGATACTAAAAGAACGTCAGCCTCGATTCTTTATTGCAGAGAATGTAAAAGGTATTCTCTCTGCGAACAAAGGCAAGGCATTCCCCATGATAATGAAAGAGTTCAGGGATGCTGGTTATACCGTTATACATCAACTGCTGAATGCTTCAGAATATGGTGTTCCTCAGAAAAGGGAAAGGGTTATCATTGTTGGCTTTCGCAATCTTGAGGATTTCAGAAAATTTCATTACCCAATGAAAGTTAGAAGTTCTGAACGAAAGGTTCTTGGTGATGTTATTATGACAGAATCAGATAATGACGAATCTCTTTACTTCAGCGAAAAGGCTGTTGCAGGCATGATGGCCGTTCGTGAAAAGATGAACAAAGGACGTGCTATGTCCTTGACAGAGCCATGCAATACTATAAGTGCACATTTGGCAAAAGTTAGCCTTAATAGTACAGACCCTGTATATATGGTGGGAGAAAGATACAGGCGTTTCTCTTCAAGAGAGGCGGCCCGCATTCAATCATTCCCTGATTCTTTCAACTTCGATTCAGTATCACAAATTCGCCAATACAAGGCGATAGGTAACGCAGTACCGCCAGTATTGATGTGGCATGTCATACACTCCTTGCAAAAGATCCTCGTTGTACCACAAGTGAATTTTGCTGAGATAAAAGAACAATATCCCACCAGTATAGTAGAAAACGAGATAAACGACACTTGCCTTTTGGACATAGATAAGACAAAGAATGTTCTTATAAGTTTAGTCAAAGCTGATAATATCGAGCAATATCTTGACAGGTCAGCTAAGGTGTATTATACCGGTAAAAAATTTCCCTCCACCGTGGCACTTAATAAGTTATACTATTTCATGCCATATATGAAAAGTAAGGGAATACGAGACCTGTATTTTATAAAAATCGCTCGTGTAGGAACGCGCAAAGAGGGACAGCCAGACGAAGACAAGAATGACTTTAGACTCGTCTTTGAGATTGACTTCGTAGGACAAATGTTCGACGAATATAAGCCTATAAAACTTGATATTTGGAGGACTTTTACTGACACTACAATTGAAAAAATAATCAATTAAGATAATAACAATGAAAGAAAATATTGAATCTAAAAATATCGGAAATAGAAAATTCATAATAGAGCTTCGCTATGAGCCTAAAGTAACGATGTTGGACTCTAAAGGAGCATTGGTAGAAAAAATACAAGAAACGAAAGTGTTTCCATATAGTCATTGGGAAATAGGTCAAAGTGAGGTTGTTATTAGAGATGACAAGAATAAAGAAGATGCCCACAATGTTATATTAGTATCATTGAACCGCATCAGCTATATTAGTTATAAAGTCGATAGTGTGGAGTCATTTTATGCCAATTTCTCCAAGGTGTATGAGGCAGTGACAAAGGTACTTTCATCACTTTCTATAACGAGAATTGGTTGCCGAATTATTGGCACATACAAGACCAAATCTTTAGACTTCAACAATGTCCTTAAGAATTTTCAGGATTCATTCCCTGCAAAATTCTTATTGGATAAATATCCAGCTAAAGACATGTTGTTTCACCTTACATACGAGAACGGCATGTATGAAATAGGTCCGGTTAACATAAACGATGAGTTTTACAAGCGACAGTTTGATATACCAGATTATACGAAACATGTAGGTGTCGCAATTGATACGGATAATTATCTCACAAATGAAGCACAGGAAATCAATGAAAAATCTCTGATAAAGGAAGTGTATATGTTATCTCTGTCCGTAGAGAAAGAACTTTATTCTAACTTGATGAACTTTTAAATATGGTGAAAGGACAGAATAAGAATAAACCTTTCCAAAAACGGAGGGTAAACATTTCCACCCCTGCGGTTGATAATGAATATGATCTTGAAAGGAATATTAAGAGAATAAACTCATACTCAAGAACACGAAGAAACAGTAAAGATAAAGTCCATAGTCATATCACAGATAGTGTAGAAAGAGATGATTGTAGTCCATATGGAAATGGGGTCATAGAGACTCCCATTGTATCATCAAACCGTCAACGAACTGGAGACAGTGTAGCATGGGATTCTTATGTGCGTTTGGATGATAAAATCACGGACTTTGACTATAAAAACAACCAAGCACATACAGATTTAAGAAAAGAATTGGAATCTAAAATAAAAGATTCTATAAAAGAATGTAATGATGCTATTTCAAAACGGCTTCATATACAGTGGTACGTATGGACAATCATTGGTCTTGTAACAATAGTTGGAATCTGGTATTTGTTTTCGTATGCTGATGTTCACCCATTACCATCAAAAGTTGAGGATATGGACAAACGTCTGCATTCAATAGAGAATAAGATAAATGTTTCTGCAAATGATACAACTCTACGTTTACGAGCAAAATGAGTAGGTGTGGAGTTTTTGTAATGTAGATTTGTAAAACGCTTATCAAACATTCATCTTCTTATCCCGACATTTAGCCTCGGCAAATCACCCACAATTCCCTCCAACTCCCTGTCCACCTTGGATAGTTCCTCTTTGGATAAAGCATATATGCAGTCAATCGCCAGTCGGTTGGCTGCTATTTTTCGATGTGCGAGGATGGCCTCTTCACCACCGATGGAGGGGCGGTTTGCACCGCTCGCCTCGAGATAGTCGTTTACTGCGTCACGCATGGTGAACTCTCTCATTCCTGTCTTTGCCCAGTAGATAAGGGCATCGACAGCGGCTTTTCTTGTCTTGCTATATTCGTTGTCTGTCATGATTCTGATGTTTTGAGTTTTCTAAAAAAATGTGATACATATCCAAATGGTGATTTCAACAAAGATGATTGTCCAACTTAGGAAAGCCAAGCCGAACATCCAGGCATAGGTGCGACCGTTGAAGTATGCACCTTCCTCGATATTGCGGATTCGTTTAAGCTCTTTCAGCTGGTGAGTGAACATGTCGTTTATCCGCTTCTCATGCTCGTCAAGGGCTTGCTTGAAAGCAGAAATGGCGGTGTTGTTCCGCTCGTCCAACTGGGCAAGTCCTTCATCGTTGATACTTACTTTGAGGTCGCTTTGCTCTGCCTTGACAATGGCATGGCATATTCCGTCAACTATGTTGTCTGTGCTCCTGTGGGCTGCCATAAGTGCCACTTTCGCTGATTCCAACCTCCTATAGGCATTGCCAAGTTCCTCCTTTGCATCATAGAGTGCTTTCTTGGCTGATTCAATCTCTTCCAGGGTCACTTTGATTTCTTCCTTGCCACTCTCGATGTTCTCGTCCTCCAGCATCTGATTGTAGAGGTTAAGCACATCCTGTGTGGCATCTTTCTTGTTTCTTCCCATACCGTTATTGTTTGAAAAGTTATCGTCTCATGCCTCTCTTTATCGGCTTGCAGAGTCTGTTTGCTTGCATTGCGCAGCGTCTTGCCCAGTCACGGTCATCATCGTCCTTATCACGTCCCCATCCACTGCCAGGGCTGCCACCGCCACCACAGGACTCAGACATCGATGTGGCAGCATCAAGGTAGTTCATGAAGAGCAGCATAGCCACATTCAGAATGTCAGTGTGGCTTGCGGATCCATTCTCGGGAACTTCGATACAACTGTTCATCGTGTCGTAAGCAGTTCTCGGCATGACTATACTGAAACGCTCGCCATCGACTTCAATAATCTTTCTCAATCCGGCAGGAAGGTCAGGATTGGCAACATTGCTTGTGCGAGACTGACCACCTTGCGATGCCGTATTTCTGCTGTCCAATGTGGTAGCGTTTGAAACAGATGACGAAGGTCTTTGACTAACTGCAACAGGTGTTGGCTGAGGGTGCAGCTTGCGGAAGGTATTACCGATTTTCGATGCAGTGAGATTCATTCCTACACCCAGTTCGGAAGCCTTGATGGTAGTTTTTCCGAACTTGAAGCGGTAGCCATGCACCCTGCCTTGACCATTCTTGTCACGGATAAGCTCGATGTCATATCCCTTTGCCCTCAACTGGTCGGCATATTCATCCCAGTCAAAGAACGGCATTGAGCGCAGCACATCCATACATGCTTTGGTCACCTCCGCAATACGCTTCTGACGAATCTCCATGGCATCCTTCCAGCCATGATGCTGATTGACGGCTTTCGCAGCCATCACGGCACGCTCACCAATGAACTTCACATCATTGAGATTGCCATCCATGTCGATGCGGTTCACCACCAGATGCAGGTGAGGAATACCACTCTTGGAGTCACGGTAAAGGGCGGCAAAATACTGCGAGTTTGCTATGTTGGTAGGCTTGACCGAAGTTGCAGCCTTGCCCTTCTTCTTCCCGATATGGTTCACCTTGGAGATGCCATCCATCTCACGGATGAACTCGTCAAAGAATCTCCGCCAGTCTTCCATTGTCCAGTTCCGTGCCTCCTCCTCAGATGGGGAAAGCTCAAAGCGGATGGACGTCAGTTCGATGGGCTTCTTGGCATACCTCTGCTTGAACATGGACTGATGCAGCACCATTTCGTCCCACATGCCCATAGGTGGCAACCCCTCGCTAAGATGGTTAGTCTTGACGATGTCCGCGCGGTTGTTTTTGGTTGCGTAATTGGTCATTGCCTGACCATGCTGAATTGCTGATGCTTTTGCTATCATAACATATCCAAGAATTTGTCTCTAATGCGGCTCAATTCCTCTATCAGGGTGTTGATGCCTTGAAGCCAACGTTCCATGAAGTCGGCTCTCTTGAAGAGTTTCAGTCTCTCGGTCTGTGGCAGGGCATGAAGCGCATTGCGCACATAAACCAGTTCAGACCTTGCCCCGATTAAGCCTTTCAAGGCTTCCTCCTGCTCTGCGGTCATGGGTAGGGATGGCTTGTGACCGATGCCTAAGTCATGAAGATATGTGCTCTTACTCCTGCCTGACAGTCGGGCATTATGTACTACCAGGTTGTAGTGTTCTTCTGTAAAACGAACGTCAATGTGCCTGGTCTTCGGAGGTCTCTTCCTTGAGGTTTTCTCCGTGTTGTCATTCTTGTCTTTTGTCATTGTAGATGAGGTTTATAAAGTTTATACTTGATATAACAGGACAGTCAATGTGAGCCTGCGAACATTCAAGAATGCCAGTAGGAAGCGGTGGGCGAAGCGAAACCGTCTGACACTGGTACTTCTTGTTTAGACCTCCGAAAAAACTACGGCTAATAGAGGTAGCGGCTCCTGGATAGCTTGCCTGTCGGGAACGTCAATAGTCGAAATAAGGGAAAGTAGAAATAGCATCATGAGTGCCTTGGGGTGATATGTGCGCTATGCCTCTCCGTGTTATCCTCACATTGCCTTTACTGGGGCGGTGGCTGCAAGAGATTGCCCTCGTCATCATAGACAGGAGGCGGCAGCAGCTCAACGGGTGAAGCCTCTTCTCCTTGATTGCAGCCATCTTCTGACGGCTGTGCAACCTCGCACTCAAAATGGTCATCACCTTTCTTTTCCCTTTGTTTGAAGTCTTGTGGTATCGGAGAAGGATCTGAAAGTCCGCCCCCGATAACATGAGAATTAACGAAAGGGGAAGAGGTATTATAAGAGGCAGGAACATGGGACTGCAGAATGTCAGTAGTGGCAGGATTGACGCTGCTGTCTTTCTGTTGACCTATGCCATTGGAAAGATTGCCTCCCGAAGAGCAAGCGGTATCGGATGGAACATTGGACACCGGTTCCTCTTGGGTGGCGGAAGTCACGGATTGACGGTTGTAGAAGGGGTTCTTGATGGCTTCCTTGATGCCGTCAACGTACCAGAAGGCGATGCATAGTATCGTATGAATGGAGGTGCGGTTGTTCCTCTCGGTTGAGAGAATACTCACCTGATTGAACAGTTCCACCACCTTTGCCGCTGTCTTGGGGTCACACTTCCAAAGGGCAGACAGTTCAACGGTTGAGATGGCAAACTGCCCGATGGAGAGTGAGGCGGAGAAGCCTGTATTCTGATAAACACTTGGCTTGGTGGATGCCATTGATACAAAAGTGTCGAAGGCGGTCATGCGGTGGAAGCCCTGCCTGTCATCCTTTAAGAAATCGAGCTGCTCCTTGGTCAGCAGGATTCCGTATTTTATGCTTTGGTTACTCATCTTGAAAAACTGATTATAAGTGAAACGGATTACTCAGCAAAGAGAAAATGAATGTTTATTCTTTTTCCCTTTCGTAAAAAAGTAGATTCCGTGAGTCCTATTATCCATCATGTTATTCTTCCCCATTGAGTATTCTCTCGTCCTTGTCCCTCTTCATGGAGGCAGGTTTGTTCTTCTTACTCTTCTGCAACATTGCCAGATGAGCCTCGAAGTCTGCCTGTTCCTCCTGAGTCGATTCGTAAGTCTTATCCCATGAGCCACCGGACTTAATCCATTTAATCAGCTGGTCTTTGAAGAAGTAGAGCGTGTTCCCTCTCTTGTAGAATGGGATGCGCCTTTCAGATGTGTAAGCATAGAGCGATGAGACCTTCTTTCGGACGAAGGCACTTGCTTCTCTGATGTCCATAAGAACATGGTCATTCTCGCACGGAACATTGCCTATTCTCTGACCAATGTCATCAAGACGAGTCATCATCGTATTGACCTTGGTCAGAAGTTCGCCAACTGCACTGGGCAGTTGGTCGAACGATAATGATTTGTTTTCTTCCATTTGTTATCCTGATTATTTTATTCACTTATGTCTGGTCACTCTCTGCTTTGGTTGGCATCTTGAGAGAGATACGTTCTGCTGCATCACGTTTAAGCTCGTCCACCACATCGGCATACACCTGAGTAGTGGCAAGATTGCTATGGGTAAGCAGCTTGCTCACAGTGTAGATGTCCGTTCCCTCTGCCAACTGCAAGGTGGCAAAGGTATGACGGAAGCAGTGGAAGGTGATGTGTTTCTCGATGCCAGAAGCTTTTATCCACGGTTTGAGATACAATGCCACTGTACTGTTCGTGAGATTCTTGAACACCTGTCCAGTTGCTCGCTCGCCACAGAGCTGCAGAGCCTCTTCGCTGATAGGCAGGATTGCAGCGGTGGAAGTCTTCTTGGTGATAATGTCCATTCCCCAGCCGCCATCAGCCAACTTGACTATGTTCTCCCACTGGAGTCTGATGCAGTCAGAGAGGCGAAGATCTGTAAGGCAGGAGAAGAGACCAGCACGGCGAAGGACATCACTCTTGCAAGGAGTCTGAGACAGCTGCAACAACTCTTCCTTGGTGAGGAACTGCCGCTTGTTCCATGAGCCTTGGCACGCACAAGTTTCTTGGCGATATTCTCTTTGAGCAGTCCGTCCTCGTATGCGATGGCAAGGATGCACTTCAACTTGGTAAGGTTGTTGTTGGCTGTCGTTCCCATCATGCGCTTGCCGTTGTGCATACAGGCATCCGACAACAGGTAGTCGAGGAATCCCTGGCAGTACGGAACGGTAAGGTCGCAGAAACGACACTCGCCATGCGTGTAGTTGTGGAAGTGCATGTAGGCGGTTGCCCAGTTCTGGCTGCTGCCACGCTCAATCATGAGATTCTTGAAATATACCAAGAAGCTCTCCTTGCCCTTGTTGCGGTCGAGGAAGCCATACTCCTCATTGATGATGGACTCAGTCCTGCGGCACTTGATGATTTCCGCTTTCTGAATCATACTCTTGTTGTACTCTTGCTGAAAGCGTTCAACTGGGTTGGTGTAGATGTAAAGACCAAGGTACTCCCTGCGTGAGAGCTTGCCTGTCTTCGGGTTGCGGATTGGAGGATAGAAATCCAGATAGAGGGAAGTCTGTCCGTTCTTGATAGGTCGTTTCCGCACAGTGACCTTTGTACAAATGTTCGTCATATAGTTATTCTTTTATTATTCTTACCGATGTGTATCTGTGGATGCGAATAGCCATGGTCGCAACGCTTTAACTCTCAAATCCGATGCAAAGTTAGATTGCTGTGAAAAGAGAAAAGCAAAGATGGCTTCAAATACAGCCTGAATTTAACCTGAATTTGCTTTTGAGTATGATTTTTCGCTCAAAATCGGACTATAAGCAGGTGTAGGATGCACTTTTTGTCTTATATCCGTTACTCCGTGTTGTGGGTTTGTTTCGACCGACATGGAAGGCTGTTTCATAGCATTTGTAATGGCATGGGTCGTATATGAGTTTGTTTGAACCTGCCCCTTACTTGTGTCTCACTTCCGCTTAGCCTTGGTCGAAGTACTGCTTTTCTCCGCCTTCTTGCGTGCAGCCTCCCAGTCTGCTTTCAGATAGTAGTTGGCTCTTCCGCCTTTGAACTTTCGGATTCTCACTCCATGAGTCTCCGCAAATCTGCGTACCTGTGTCTTGCCCAATCCATAGAGTTTCATGATGTCGAAGCAGGTGTACCAGTCATCGGAAATGTTCTTACCCTGTTCTTCATTATAAAGCCCGATGACCCTTTCCACGTCTTCTTTCTTGAAGCAGGTCGTTCCCCATGCGTGAACTTACTGGAGTTGGTAACGATTGCGGACTTCATAGAATCTGCCATACTTGATATTAAAGGTGCTCAACACCTCTGCCATTGTGTAATGGGTGTCGTGGGTTACTCCATCAGGTGCTCTTTCACCAGCCCTGGGAGTCTTGCGACACTTTGCCAACTTGTTGACTGAACCTGTCTCTGCATTTTTCAGCCTCTGTGCTTTCTTGGACGTTGCTCCTTCTAACGATAAGGAAGAAGGGAGAACCACCTGATAACCTTGTCCCTTGGCTATTTCAAGAAGGTCTTGCAAATAGATCCTTGTCATGCGCGTACCTAAATTTACGGCTCTTAGCCTGCCTTGACGAATAAGACTGCGTACAGTCTTGACGCTGATGCTTACTGCCTACGCTGTTTCCTCTACGGACATCAGCACGATTGGAATGCGAGTTGTAATATTCATTTTTACCGTTATTTTTTGAATTTTGCAGTGACTCATGGGGGATGGTCCTTGACGGAAACTTTTAAGAGGAAACAAGGGGAAATAAGAGGAAATAAGAGGAAATAAGAACCCTCATTAAGAACCGTGTGTCCCTCTGCCCATGGTACAACCGTGGTACAAAATTACTCAAAACGGATGAAACTCGCAATAGGTGGCTGGAGCGTTGTGTTAATGAATATGTATTGAAAATGAGCTATTTATGACGTTTCTCTAAGTTTTGTTTGGAGTTCTTTTAGATGCGTTTTAGTCCATATGAGACTATGGCGTCCTTGCCATAGCCTGAGCAAGCAAAAGTATAGGTTGCCATACTGTTGGTTTCCCTTTAGTCATTCGATGCATCTTCGTCTGTCCTCCGTTTTGCCTCCGATATACCTTCGATACATCTTCGATTGTTCTTCGATTCCCGAACGATTCCCGAACGAAGCCCGAACGGAGGATGAACGAAGGATGAACGAAGGATGAACGA
>ENA-ORSA01001016-ORSA01001016.1-human-gut-metagenome-genome-assembly--contig:-NODE-1016-length-26175-cov-2.766960_pt1 | contig 26175 bp, 18 predicted proteins | sample MGYA00242179_ERZ509142 | MGnify/ENA primary metagenome ERZ509142 (study PRJEB26280, sample SAMEA2338659) | human gut metagenome | biome: human gut; feature: human-associated habitat; material: faeces... | reverse complement strand
TGTTTTACCTGCTTGTTAACGGTCTTTGACGCAGCTACAGCCTGACTGTCGCAAGCAGAGAGTGAGGTTCCGAGGGACAACAATCCGACAGTAACCCACATTTTTAGTTTATTCATGCTATTCATATCTTTCTAATTTTTTCTTTAAACAAAACGTTAATTGCCTCCTGACAGGATAATCAATCCCAATCCGGAAACAAACATTACGAGCATAAAAGCCAACAACAGGTTAACGGCTTTAGATGCTCCCTTAAATTCTTTCCAGATGAACACACCCCAAAGAGCTGCCACCATTGTGGCGCCCTGACCTAAGGCATAAGAAATGGCGGCACCTGCCTTGCCCGCAGCAATATAGCTACAAGCCGTGCCTAACGCCCACACGGCACCTCCCAAGATGCCTACCAGGTGGGTAGGGAAGCTTCCCTTAAAATACTCGCTGTAAGCAACCGGACGGCCCATGAACGGGCGCTTCATTACCCATGTGTTGAAAACAAAGTTGCTGACAAAAATGCCCAACGCGAAGACAAACAATGCCGAGTAGGGAGTCATCATGCCTGCTGTGGGGTTCTCTAAGTGCTCTAAATCCATGGCTGCCGCTACAAAGCGATAGAAGAACGACATCAGCACACCCGCAGCTATTGCAATAAGGATGCCCTTGCGGCGAGTGGATTGGTCGGCACGACCCTTCGACACCTTGCCCGATGCTATGCCGTTGAAGATAATGGCCAGAACGATAAGGAAAACGCCTGCAAAAAGGATGACAGGGTCGCCCTTAGGCACGCTAAAGTAGTTGATGAACACGCCCAAGACCAACGCCAGTCCTACGCCAATGGGGAAAGCCACAGACATTCCTGCCAAAGACATTGACGAAGAGAGCAGAATGTTAGAGGCATTGAACACAATGCCACCAAGAAAAGCGCTCCAGAAATTGGCGCTATCCACCTGCGACAAATCGGCTATAAAGCTTCGGCCTGCTTCACCTGTGCTTCCCAAGGTTAACCCCCACACTAATGAGAACAGAACGATTCCGATGACATAATCCCAATAAAACAACTCATAACGCCACGAATTGGAAGCCAACTTTTGGGTGTTACCCCATGAACCCCAACAAAGCATAGTAACCCAACACAGAGCTACTGCCAAACCATAACTTTCAACGATAAACATATCTTATTTCGTTTTAAAAATTAAAAATCAGACAAGTCTTTACGATAAGGAATAGACACCTGAGCACCAAATTTTGTTACCGCCAAAGCCGATGCTTGAGCCGCCATCTGCACCGCTTGCTTCAGGGTCATGCCTTCAGCAAGGCCCACACACACGGTTCCGTTAAAGGTGTCGCCGGCAGCAGTGGTGTCAACCGGTTCTACCTTACAAGCCTCTACATAATAGCTGTCCTTGCCTTCGTGTACGAAACTGCCCTGAGAGCCTAACGTCACAATAACATTCTTCACTCCCCAAGAGCACATTTCTTGAACAGCACGCTTCAAGCCTTTTTCATCATCGGTGGCGATGCCTGTCAGCATGGCTGCTTCAATACGATTTGGGGTTATCATATCCAAATATTGAAACAGCTCTTGTGGCAACGCTGTCGCAGGAGCAGGATTCAATATCACCTTAGCGCCTCGTTGGCATGCCTTACGGGCAGCGTAAACCACTGTAGACAAAGGAATTTCCAACTGCATCAATAGTATATCGCCAGCCTGTATCTCTTCTAAGACAGGATCAACATCCTGCTCTTTCAGTTGCATGTTAGCACCCGAAGCCACCACGATACTATTTTCAGCCTCATTATCCACACAAATCAGTGCAACGCCCGAAGCCACCTGTTCGTCTATCACGATAAAACGAGTGTCCATCCCTTCTGAGGCATACGCATTGAGCGTCTGCTTGCCCAAGACGTCGGCGCCTAATTTTGCAACAAACATCAAATCGCCGCCCAAACGCTGTACGGCCACTGCCTGATTGGCGCCTTTGCCTCCTTGGTTCATAAAGAAATTGCCGCCTAAGATGGTCTCACCAGGAAGTGGCAGGTGAGACGTCTTAACGGTCATGTCGGTGTTGGCACTGCCAATAACTACAATCTTGCTCATAGATCTCTTGTTTGTTAAAGAATGATTGTTTATTAAGGAACGATCACAAATTTGGGGCTTACACCACCGGCGTCAGACACGGCAACACGGGCTTTCACCTCTTTTTCTTCACCGGGGAACAACGAGATGAAGTTGTCGCTCCAGAACACGGGGTTAATTTCTTCGCCTTGTGCATCGGTCAGCACCATGCGGTTGAAGAATGAAAGGCGTTTCGACTCGTTCTTCAGACGAACCGTTACTTCATATTCGCGGTCATCCTTTACCACCTCGTAGCTGGTATTCAATGTGGGCTTCGCCATCGTTGAGAACCAGAAGAAATCCATGTGTTGCGAGTAATACCAGTACAGGTTCTCAGAAAGCAACTTGCCCGCCTTGTCACGCATCTCCAATTTCACAAAGTAATTATATGAATAAGAGCCGTTCTGTGGAACCTTTATTACCGGCTTGTAGCAGTCGGCGCCAACACTCAACTGGCTGGTATGCTCCCAAGCCACGCTCATGTCGTTATTGATAACCTTTGCCGTCACCGTTACGCCATCTAATGTCTTATGCGAAGCGTTGACAACGGTGACCTGGAAATCGTCTGCGTTGAGCTGAACATGCACTGGCTCCATGGCCTTCTTTGAGAAATAATAAGACGCGTTGGGGGTTAAGAACCAGTCGTAAACCTGCCAACAAACATCGGGCCAGCACGAATTCACTTTCCAGATCATAACGCCTGACGTGATGTCCCACATGCGGTGGTTGGCAGCCTCAAACATGGCACGATAGCCATCGGCGCTTAAGAACTGGCCAAAGTCGCAATAGTCTTTTGCCGTCTTGGGGTCTCCGAACATCGTTCGGATGGCGTTGTCGTAAGAACGATAGCAATAGTTGCTTACATCCCATGCTCCGTGTTCTGCCCAGATGCTGTCCAACGGGAAGATGGGACTGTTCACATTGGCTGTGCTTTCGGCGGTAGGTATGAACTTGCGCACGCTGTTATAAACAGGCACAGAAGGCATGCCCAGCTCGTTGCGGAACATTTGCAGATGCACCTCATCCACCTTCTTGAAGAAATAGTCAGACGGTGCCCAGTTGTAGTCGGGTGCGCCATCATCGGTTGTGCCTATAGGCAGATCTTCTTTCAAATAAGGAGTCAGCGCATCAACATCCCAGTGATAGCTCGTGGTGGGTATGTATATTCGAGAAGTGTCGAGGCTCTTTACCTTCGCCTTCGTTGCACGATATAAAGGCTCATCCATCAACACCTCGTTACATCCTATCCACGCAATGATAGAGGGGTGGTTACGATAGCGCAGCATCATGTCTTCAACAGAGGTCACAGCCAGATCATGGTTTGCAGGGTTGTGTTCGGTCTCGGTGCCCGGGGTCATGCGGAAACACTGGTAGAACACATGCCACCACATCAGGCCATATTTATCAAAGCTTTCGAGCCATTCGTCAGAAGGCGAAGGCATATCTTCACTGCCTATAATGTTCATGTTGGCTTCTGCCATGAGACGAGCCTCATCGTAAATGCGCTTCTCGGTTTCTTCCAGCAAGATGTCGGGCTGTATCCAGCCACCCTTACAGAACACACGCTTGCCGTTCACATAGAACACTCGGCCATAATCGTCACCTATCTGATGCAAGTCGGTGGTCACCTCACGAATGCCGAAATCAAACTCCTTGCTATCTGACACGCCATTTCCTAATCGGCAAGACAGCTTGATGTGATGCAAGTATTGCTCGCCATAGCCATTAGGATACCACAGATAGGGGTTCTTGATGAGGAGTGCAGGGAAATCGGCCGACGTAAATTCTACGGTCTTACGCTCGCCCGCTTCCAACGACACTTGTTTTGTTAATTTGATAGGCTTCAAGACGCCTTCCATGTGCTTCGTATAGGTGGGAAACTTCACATCGTTTACCAATGTTATCAAAGCCTGCACCTTGCCGTTCACCTTTTGGTTTGAGGTGTTGCAAACCTCCATCTGCACCTTCACATCGGCCAGCGATGTGTCTTTCTTAGGCAATGTAGTGGTGACAAACGGATGCTCTAATATCATCTTATCGGTAGCTTCGATGGTTACCTTCTGATAAATGCCCATATTGCGGTCGCGAACCACGGGGGCACAGTCCCATCCGCCCGATATCTTCAAGGTTTCGTCCTTAAAGAGATCATACGAATGTCCACGCACGGGGCCAAACACCTTCAGCTGCGTGCCAGGAGTGGGCACACCGGGATGGTCTACCTGATAAATCTTTACAGCCACACAGTTTGTGGCGCCGGGCTTGGCATAATCAGTAATGTCCAGTTTGAAACGTCTGAACATGCCCACCAACGAGTCTTTATTGGCAACCAGGTGGCCGTTAACCCACACGTCGGCTCTATAATTAATGCCATGCAAGGTCAACCACACCTTCTTGCCTTTATAGGTCTTGGGCAACTTCACCTCTGTGCGATACCAATAAGGATCTTGCCACGGATTGCGCCCGTCTTTACGATGGTTATATTTGGCCAGATCCATACGCTTGTTAAACTCGTCAGACACATCGGGAATCTGATAATTGTTTAAGCCAAAGCGAGGGTCTGGATAAACACCGTTTTTCACCATAGCGTTCAGAACCGTGGTAGGAACGGTTACCGTCTGCCATTGTCCTACTTCACACGACGGCGTTGACACATGAGCATCGGCTGCTTTCACATCCAAAGCGCTCATCATACGCCATTGCTTCAACTCTAATGTTTGAGCCTGCACCCATAACGACTGCACGCACAACAACAAAACCAATGAAATATTTTTCATATTAATTATTCATTAAAAAACAAAGCAGCTGCACCTATAAAGCCAGCGTCGTCGCCCAAAGCAGCTGGTTTAAGCGACACACTGTCTGCCACAGAGCGACAGACATAACGTCGGAACGACGTATCGGCTTGTTCCCAGAAGAGGTTTGCCGACTTAATAATAGAGCCACCGATGACCACTGTTTGTGGGTCGAGCATATTTACGGTCCACGACAAAGCGTAAGCCAATGCTTGGGCAAAGTCGTCCCATACCTGCTTAGCGGCTTCTTCACCAGCTATGGCTAAAGCAGCAATTTCAGTTCCCGACAAATGCTTGCCCGTATATTGTTCGTACAAACGCGTCACGGCATTGCCCGACACATATTCTTCTAATATTCCGTCACGATAAGGAGCGGTCCATATCTCGCCGGCGCAATCGTTTTTGCCTTGCCACACCTTACCGTGCTCTATCAAAGCGCAACCAATGCCTGTTCCTAAGGTGAAGCCTAATACCGTGTCGGCATCTTTTCCAGCTCCCCATAGCGCTTCGGCCAGGATTAACGCGTTGGCGTCATTTTCCATTTTCACCTTCATGTGCAAGGCTTCTTCCAGCACCTGCAGCAAAGGATAATTGTTCAGCGTGGGCAGGTTTTCAACCTCCAGCAACATGCCTTTCCGAAGGTCTAACGGGCCTGTGCAACCTACACCAATGCCAAGCACTTCATATTCGCCAGCATGGCTCAATGTTTCTTTTATCAAAGCGATAAGACGTTGCACAATTTCTTCGCCCGGCAGTTCGGCACAAGTAGGAATGGTGCGTGGCACGTCATAAACCACGCCCTCAGCACCTACTATTCCTGCACGAATCTTGGTTCCGCCAATGTCTACGCCTATGGCTACCTGCTTTCGTTTCATAAACTTCTTCTGTCGAGGTTTTTTTATTCGATTGAGGTTACTTTCGCTCCATGCAAGAAACAGCCTGGCTCAAGGCCTGAAGCCTCAGCGCGTGCATTGACAATCAGCTGCAACGGAATGATTGAAGGAATGACAAACAAGTCGGCACGGCTGCAGTTAATCTGAATTTCTAACAACGAAGCATCCTCTTTGCCCAACAGCTTATCTGACACCCATACCACCTTACCGCCAAATCGGAGAATATCCTCGGCCAGTTTTACCGACTGAGCATACACGCCCGACTGTGAATGAGCATAGATGACAACTGCCAGATGTTCGTTCACCATCTCTAACGGACCATGACGGAACTCGCCACCCAACAATGCCGAAGCAGGTGTCTTTGTGGCCTCCATAAACATCAAAGCGGTTTGCGAAGCGGTAGCCCAGTCAACACCTCGGCCTATCAGCTGAACAAATGTATGGTCGTGCAAGAAAGCAACGGCCTTTGGCACTACGGCTGAAGCGTCGTCTAACAAGCGCTGAATTTCATTTGCCAGCTCGTCGCCGACAGCCGACACCGAAGCTTGTCCTTTCAACACTTCTACCAACTGCCACACAATCCAATAAGAGGTGATGAAGGTTTTTGTTGAAGTCATGTCTTCCTTTCCTGCCTGACAAAGCAGTGCATAATCGGCCTCTTTTGCCAATGTGCTATCGGCCTCATTGGTGATGCCTACCACCAACGGACGGGCGGACTGCCCCATTATTTCTTTCAACAGTTCAACCACCTCATAGCTCTCGCCCGACTGTGAGATGGCTACCAGCAAGATCTTCTCGGTAAGAAGCTGACGCTGGAAATGCAACATCTCGCCAGCATTTACTGCAAAAGCCGGAATGACAGCACTCGACAGGAGCAAGGCAGCGGCATGCGAGAGGAAGAAAGAGCTGCCCATGCCGGTAAACACCACTTTATCATAAGCGCCACTCATCCAGGCAGCACGTATTTGCTGCATCGCTTCTACTCCTTGTTCCGAACCAGTCCATGCCACGGTCTTTTTCAGTGCCTGCGGTTGTTCATTTATCTCAGTTAAAAATTTATTCATGTTTATATCTTATTTTTCTGTATAAACGATAACTTCAGTTATCCATATCTTACCGTTCAATATCGGATTTTTATATTTAAACGTGATATCATGCTTGCCTAAAGGCAGATCATAACAGTAGAACAGCTCTGGCTTACGATAATTCAGTTCTAAAGGCAAAGCTGTGGTCTGATAAAATTTACCATCTACATACACATCCATCTCTGCTGTATATGAGGCGGGCAGATTGCCAGCCACATAGCCTTTTACGACCACACCCTTGCCATTGAAAGAGAACGGATTAACATCGTCGATATTCTTTTCAACCGTCAGTTTATCCGACACGGTAAGGTTTTCAAAAGCCACCTCTAAGGCCACCGGCGCAATTTTCTGTTTAGAAATGAGATAATGATTGCCTTCTTTGGCATGTCCATGCTTTTCCAGCATAGCACAAGCATGACGATATGTCATTTCATAAGCCTTGTTCAAGCTAAGGGCTGTATGAGAGAACGGAACATCCTCTACTTCATACAAGGCCTCTTTCCATTTCTCAGGAATTTTATTATAACCTATCATGGTGCCCAAGATGCCAGCTGCAGATGCAGGGTTGCAATCAGAATCCTGACCCGCACGAGTAGAGATGTCAATGGTCTTCTCAAAATCGCCCTGACCATATAACAAGCCTAAGATAACATAAGCACCATTGATCTTTGTGCCTATGTTAAACGAATTATGTATTCCCTCAGGACAACTAATCTCTTCACTCCATTTGTTCTGCAACTCAAACCAAGTGCGTTTCCAATCCTTCGGATATTTTTTATGCCAACGAATGACATCCGACATACACTTATGAAAATCGCTCTCGGCAGGTATCACCTTCAAGGCTTCGCTCACAATATATTCAACATCATCACTTACATAAGCCAACGAATACATGGCAGCAACGTACACACCGCCATACCAGCCTTCGCCATACGACATGATATGTCCCACCTTATCACAAATGGCAGCCGCTTCATTAGGCATACCTGGCGACATGATGCCAGCAAAGTCGGCCTCAATCTGAAAGTCGATACAATGAGCATGAGGGTTGTTCTTCCAATAGCCACTCTGCGGAGCCTTCATGCCTTGCGACAGATTATAACGAGCCACCTGATTAGCGTGCCACAACGGATATTCTTTTTTAGCGAACGCCACGGCAAAAGAATCAACAGGCGCATCCAGTCCGCAGCGATCAAACACCTCTACGAAAGTAAGGTCTACATAAACGTCATCATACAAGCCAGGAAACTCATTATACCATTTCTTAACCGTATTCTTGTTCCATAGAATGGGCACAAAATCCTGTATGATCGTGCCTAAGAATTTAAATTCAGTAGGGCCACCATAGCTACAACCTAAGGTTTGCCCTGCCCAAGCACCTTTCACCTTGTCTTGCAGCGCCTGCTCAGACAGAGCAATCTTTTTACCTTGCTTCTCTACAGCCTTGCTTTCAGAAACGAAGCACAATGCCAGTAAAGCCAAAAACATTATTTTTCTCATTACTTCTGCCCTTTGTAACGATTATACCATTTTGTATATTGTTCATACAACTTAATAGAATCAGAGGGTCCGGCAATAATGTCTGTACCCGGCTTATTCATAAGTCCTAAGTATTGATAACAAAGCACCTTATCAACAAATGGGCTCAACGCCTCGAGCTGCTTGATAATGCGTTTGTTGAAATCGGCGGGCAACAGGTTGCCGCTTGTCTTGTTTTCGAAATAGAACAATTCGAGGTCGGCCCACAAACGTGCTCTTGACGCCTTTTCATGAGCCTTATATAATATTTCATAAAACTTAGCAGAATCTTCCAGCGGAGTATGGTTCACCCCCACTCCATCCTGATAAGCAATAATGTCGATATTCATTTTCTCTAACTGACGAACAAAAGTGTCGTCAAAACGAGCTTCTTTGATAAAATAGGGTGCAATCAGGTTCACGCAATTAGGCGTCAGACGCTGGGCAAAGTCGGCACATTCGTTTACATAATTCACACAAGCATCAACAAAATAAGGTTGCAACATGGCTTCATTGGGGAAATACCATCCATAGAAACATTCATGATGGCTATATTTTTCGGCTATCTCCTCCATCGACTGGAAACGAATCTTCTGAACACCCTTATCCAACATCATCGAATAAGCATCCAGGTCGCCCCAGAAGTCGTTGCTGACAAAGAATTTAATGCCACACTCGTCGGCGGCTGAAAGCACGGCCTCCAACGGGTCGTCGCATCCCATCGGTATCTGCGGAGCAATCTTTGACGGATAATACGGCTTTCCAGCCTGGGCCACACCCATCAACACCAAATACTCCATGCCTATCTCACGAATTTCAAACACCTTTCTACGCCATTGGTCGGCCGTAAATTTCTTTAAGGCATCATTCCAATAGCCACCTTCGGCTGCCGAATGTTGAAATTCGAACCAAGAACCCGACAATGGTTTTATATTTTTCTTCGGGGCAAGCGCATCTACATCTAAAGATTTGCCACACACAAGCTCAGGAGTAGCCATCATACCCAGACCACCCAATCCAAAGCATTTCAAAAAATCGCGTCTGTTCATTTTATATAGTTAGTTGACAAGTTGACGAGTTGACAAGGAGATAAGTTAACGAGTTAACAAGAGAGCCAATCGTACAAAACTTGTAGAACTTCAGTTTATAATTAAAGGTTTATCTTAACAACACTTATAAAATATGAGCTCAAATAAACCCAAGGTTCACATCAGTTTATAAGAGCTCATACTTATTATTTAAGTTTCGCAAGTTTCCAACTTGCTAGACAGTTGACGAGTAGACAAGTTGACAAGTTGACAAGGAGATTGTTTTTCTCTTGATAATCGCTCTTCGCAATCTTTAAACAAGCAATGCAAATCTCCTTGTTTACTCGTCACTCGTTAACTAATAGCATGTCATAGACATGCGAAACTTGAGTTATTATTTACGTTTCTTTTGCTTAGCCTTCACTTCTTTCAGATACTTCACATAACCGTTGAACAAGTCGATGGTACGAGGTTCGCCCACACGGATAGACATCTTCGGGTCGTTAAACACGCCAGGGAACTGATAGCAAAGAATCTTCTCAAAGTTGTCGAAGAGGTTCAAGTCGTGAATGATCTGTTCTACAGGACGAGGATACAACGAATTGTCGGGATTGAACAAGAAGGTTTCAAGGTCGAACCACAGATGCGAGTTAGCTTCATCGCAAACCTTCTGCAACATATCGGCTGCTTGTTTTCCTGTCAGATCGGTCTCAGGCATACGAGCGAAACCAAACGGGCAAAGGATATCCAAATACTTCAACAATTCGGGATAGGTATCCATACCTACTGGAACATCAAAGCTATTGGTGGCCAGCATCACGGGCTTTTCGGGAGCCATGGCACCACAGAACGCTTTAAACTCCTTGAAGAAGTGTACGATTTCGGCTTTTCTTTGCTTGCTGCGCTCAGGATCGGGTTCCCAGTTGTTCAAGCCACCACCGCTCTCTTCAGACACATAGAAGGCATAGAAAGATTTATGATGACCATACATCTCCCACAGTTCTTTTGCTACACGCTTGTGCCACTCTAATGATTCTTTACCAAAATCAAACCAAGCAAACATACCTACACCCATGAGCACCTGCATACCTTGCTTGTCGGCCTCTGATAAGATAGCCTCAATAGGGTCGTTGGCAGCAATATCCATACGACCAGGATACAGCTTAGAAGGATAGAACGCTTTACCAGGATAGTTGTCAACCGTTGTTGTGCTACCAATGTATGCTTGATGACGGAACACCTCCTGAATAACAACCATGTTCATATCAATCTTATGCATTGAGCGCATCATCTCTCTCCACTGGTCGTCGGTCATCTTTTTGATATCCTGGTTCCAGTGTTTTCCTTCTTCCTCGCTCCAATGATAGATGCCAGCCCAAGCGCCAGAGATCTGCTGGATAGAACGTATGTCAGAGTTGATTACTTCTACTTCCTGAGTTCTACGATAAACCTTAGAACCCTCAACAACCTTCAATATCACCTTATGCTTACCCACTTTATCTTTCATAGGAAGCACCACCTTTACCATATCCGATTTACCGGCAGTAATATTCAAAGTAGTATCACACAACAGTGCCGATTTATTTTCTTTCCCCCAATAAAGAGATACCTGATAGGTTTGCTGAGCACTGGTTTTGTTTACAATACCTCCACGAATATCCAAGTTAATCTTATTTGTAACCTTTCCAGGAGGAATTAATGTCAAACCAATCTGCTCTTCAGCCTGCGCGCTCAAAACACACAGTAAAGAGAATAAAAATAAAAATGCCTTTTTCATATTTTTCTAATTTGAGAATTAAGTAGGTGCTCCGAATTAATTTATCAAAACACCTACTGGTATAAAAAAACTAACTTTAAATTTGCTTTACTTTCTAATTAATTTACGGGTTTACTAACAACATGCCATCGACATGCGACAGTTGAGTCATTAATAAAAACTCTTTGGGAAGCTTACTGCCGACTCAATCTCGTTATTAGCCAAACGAATATAAGTTTCGATTGTGCGCTCGCCTTCCTTCAAGATGATCACACGCGCACCATTAGGATTCAAATCGTTATAAACAGTGTTTCCGCCCGAGTAGCGACCATAGGCCAACAACACTTCTTTATAGGCTACGGCATAATCGTTGTCGTGGTCGTGGCCCACAAAGATGCCCATCACATCGCCACACTCTTTTACAGAAGTGAAGAAGCCCGAATTGGTAGTGGGGCAGCACACCATTTCGCCTTTACAGCCAAACACTCGGTTTTTATCTTCCATCAACGCATCCTTAAACTCAGGAGTAGCGATGTGGAAGAACGCTAAAGCAGGAAGGGGTGTTCCCCCGTTCTTCTCAGTAAACGTTTTGCTCTGATTGCGATACCATGCTATCTGGTCAAATTTTATCCAGTCGTAGCCAGGCACCGAATGAACCTGTGTATAAGAATGTGAGTCGATGCAATACAACAATGCAGCATCTTTATTTTTATCTTTTGCCGACTTTACGGTCAACACATAGTCGGCAGCAAGGGGCTGCACCAATCCCTCTGGCATCAGGCTACCCTTCTTCTTTGCAATATAATCGTACAACTCCTGACGGGAATGGTCATACTCATCATCATGATTACCAAACACCACTGCATAAGGAATGTTGCGACGGATGCACAAGTCGAGCAGAATGTCCCAGCCTTTAAACGACTCGTTCGAAACAACGCCATCGCCTGTAATAATTACACAGTCGGGGTTCTCGGCATCTAACACCTTGTTTATGCAATCGATGCCCACCTGCGAATTGGCCTGGTCGTCATACTTATAATGAATGTCAGTTAATTGCACGATTTTAAACTTACCATCTTTGTTAAAACGCAAGGATGTCTGCTGTCCCCAAGCCATACAAACATTAAGGACAGCACACAAGCATAAAAATAATCTATTCAACTTCATATTATTCTTATAAACAGTTAATTCTTATTCGTCAAATTTTTTATTTGAAATTCATAGGGCGAGCAATAACTCGCCCTATGAAAATCACCTAATTAACGACTACCAAAAATCGAGGCAGGGGATTACTTTTCTTCAGCTTCAGGCAGAAGATTATTATCCTTCAAGTAGGCCTTATAACCATCATAGTTGTTTGTGCCTTTTTTAAAGGTAACCCAGCTAAAGTTGGTTATATAATCTGTGAATAAGCCTGCTACCATCAACTGCTCCTTCAGCTCAACCCAATCCTTTGCCTTATAGCCTATGTTAGGACACCAGCAGCTCTTGAACGACTCGATGTCAACACCAAACTTCACGTTTGTAGCATCGCAAGCCTTCTTGATTTCAGCATACCAGTTAGGCAGGTCAACATCAAAGTCAACCAAGCAGCGTCCGCCAATGTCTTGCAGATACAAGTTGTCAATACTCGGCGTGCGCTTAAACAAGCTTTCAAACCACTTGCCGCAAAGGTCGGCAGGCAGTCCGCGCCACAAGGCAGGAGCGATGGCCACGGGCTTGTCTGATTTCGACTTAATGTACGAAGCCACACCCTCCAGATATTTTGCAAGCATGGCAAGCTCGGGTTCTTGCTGCCATCCTACAGGATAAGAGCCGTCATGAAACTCTTCAGTAATATACCATCCCACCAAACAAGGATGGTTTCCAAACTGCTCATAAACCTCATCAAACAATCTCTTGTTGCGAGTGGTGTTGATGTTATATTTCTTTGGATCTCGCAAGTTGGTCTTGCTATAATCGCCAGGATACAAGCCCAAGATAATCTTCATGCCGTTACGTTCAGCGGCTTCAAACATCTTGTCGATGATGTCGCACTTCACCTGTACCCAAGGCAGATTGGTGTTCTTATAGAAAGAAATGTTAGTGGCATCATCACTACCCGTAAACTGCTCAGAGTATTGAATGATCCAAGTGTCAATGCCTACCGCACGGCTATCCTGGAACTGCTGGTCCCAATCTTCATTTTCATAAGCATCTTTGTTCAACTGAATGAATACGCTGGAGAATGTTGGGGTGCCTCCCTTCAGCTCGTACGATGTGAGCTGTTTCAATTCATCAATCTGACATTCGCCATTCCAAGCGCCACCTGATTTGTTTTCAATCTCGATGCGGAAACCTTCATTACGGTTCATCAACAGCTTGTCTGACTGGGTTCCTTTACCTCGCTTATACAGTTTAAAGGCATCGTAAGGCATAATTAAGCGTGTCCAACCATCTTTCGACAGCACCTCTTTATCCTCAAAGGCATAATATGACCAACGTTCGCGCGAATAGTCGTGTGGTGTAGTTTCGTTAAACTGCTTCTCATCTTCCATGATGATGAAACGGAACACGACATCTTTGTTTTTACGATTACCTTTCACCCAAAGAGAGAGACCTAACGGATGGAAAGACAGGTCGACACGATAGTCGCCCCAACGCTGTTGGAAGAACACTATTTCACGACCATTGTCATTAGTTCTTCCTGTGAAATTATACTTTAATTTAAAGCTACCAGTTCCTTCTTTATGGTCATCACCCAGCACATAATCTAAACCTGCTACTCCTGCTTTCTTTTGAGGATTAGAGATATCATAGGCTTCGCATCCTAATTCGTCATAAGCATTAATTACTTTAATCGATTTAGTATTATTGATAATCTCCTGTTTCTGTAAAGCCAGGTCATAGCCAGGGGCTCTATATCCTTCATGATTTTCAGAAGCACAAGATGATAGCATTAAAAGCATTGCCAATAATGACATCGATAACGACAAGAATATATTTTTCTTCATATTTTTCATTATTTAAAGTATTTCGTTTTTATTGAAGGCCATATAGGTGCTTCACTAAAAGCGAAATCGCTACATATTTTATCATTCATTTCATTACTGTATGTAATACTTCTTATACCATCTTTTTCAACTTGTATCTGTGCCTGATTATTTTATTTATAATAAGCATCTATTACTGTTCCTATTTTTAATTTTCCTATCTTATTTACGAATAATAAAAAAATAGGCGGGATTATACCACCGAGATAAAACTCCCGCCTATTTTTTTATTTACAATTGATTATTGTCTAAACCAAGACATCTTATAGGTACGTATGCAGGTCTCTGATGCAGCGAAACCAATGTTACATACTGAGATATAGATATCATATCCAGTGCTTGTAGGAACAGTGCATGTAGCTACATCACCCCAGTCGTTGTAGTTAGTAGCATAAGGTGAGCCCTCGCTCTTGAAGAGAGCAAACTTATCATAGCCACTATCATCCGGACCCATTTCCATGCTCTTAGGATTGGTGATATCGAACAGACGCATGAAGGCATCACCGCCTGACCATGGGTCACAGTAGTGGTCTAACAATGCCAAATAGGTGTCACCCTCTACAGAGAATACATCGAAGCCCAAGATACGATACCAGTGGTTATCCTGGTTCAAATTAGTAACCTCATAGAACGGAGTGAACATTGCGAAATGGCTCTTGCGCTCAGGATGATCATCAGGATTACCGCTACGATGGTTATAAGTGATGTAGTGGTTTGAACTTTCATCCAAAGAAGCACGCTCAATCATCGGAGCCTTTGTCCAAGGACTACCTGCAGGACCGTAGCGAAGTGCGATTGGCTGAGCAGCAGGAGTAACCAGCTGGCCGTCTTGCAACTTCCAATAGTAAACCTCCATATTATCAGGACAAGTACCATAGATGTAAGCAACACCCTTAGTAACGTCACCCTTCACGCTGAAGTTATAGCCCAAGTCAAGAGGACATCCATCATCAGCCGCATAGTTCAAGATATTTACGTGCGAGTTGGTAGCCTCGTCATAACGATAAACCATGAAACCAGCACCATAAACATTTTCACGAGCTGTCAACAGGTGGCCACCATCATCGGTACGAGCATGCATCATAAATGAGCTTGCTGCCTCGAGGTCTTTCACATAAGCACCTGTAGCGCGGTCGTACAACTTAATGTTGTCATTATAAACCTGAACGGCCAAGTAATCCTTCCACAATGCCAAACCAGTAGCATTGGTTCCGGTTTGCATTTCTTCTCCGCTCTTACCCCACAGTTTTGCAACCTTTACCTTCGGAGGAGTGGGCACTACACGAATAGTGTTGTGATGTTTATTACCCAAAGCATCCACTACGGTAATCTGATAAGGCTCTGTAAAGTCCATCTCTCCACCAATGGCGGGAGTAACGTAACAGTTGTGCTGAACATTCACATAACATACAAGACGAGTTACATCTAACGGATCATCTTCAGTAGTAGGCACCTTTACGATAATCTCTTCATTCTCGGCATAAGGACCTGCCTTAGTAGCCGTATATTTAGAAGGGTTACCAGGTATCTGTATCGTAACACCCATTAGGCCATCAACCTGAGGAGTACGTCCTGTTTCATAATCTGGCGATTCGCAAGAAGCAAATACAGCCAGACACAAACATAATATTGCTGATATTTTACTTAAAACTTTCATTTTACTCTAAATTTTAGTTGATAAATTCAACATCGATTTAACTTTTTGTCATTTCTCAAATTGATTAATGTTTCCATTCATCAAATTGTTCAACGAGACCGTTCTGCTCTACCTCATCCAAAGGAATTGGGAAACGTTTGTTGTAACGCTCTTCCCATACGCGCTTCTTGCCACCATCAATGTCAACCACTTCATATTTAAACTGGTTTTCACCAATCTTGGTAGGCTTAACACCATGCATGTTGGTTCCATTCAAAACATCAGTAGCCAAGCCCCAACGGCGAAGATCCCAGAAGCGATGACCCTCGAAAGCCAACTCTACCTTACGTTCATGGCGAAGCAGCTTCATAAACTCAGTTTGATTTGCTGCCGTGGGTCTTTCAGTAAATCCAGCTCTCTTTCTTACCTCATATAATGCGTCAATAGCTTCAGGCAACTTGTTCTGCATAGCCATGGCTTCAGCATAGTTTAACAATACCTCAGCATAACGCATATAATAGTAAGTCAAATCGCACTGTCCTGTGAAGCTTCCGTTCTTCTCAATAGATTCTTTCATCAGCTTACGCATAGCCAGTACTTGTGGTACCACCACCAAAGCCAAATCCATCCTTGCTGCCTTCGTAGGTATATAAGGTTTCACCCTTCCACTGGCATCCATTATAAAGAATGGTAGCATAGAAACGAGGCTCACGGCCTTCATAAGGATTAGCAGCCATCTCAGGATTATCCCAATCGAAGTCGCGGCCATCGGCCATCTGATAAGAAGATACTAAATCTTCAGTGGGCGATACCTCGGCATAACCACCATCGCTGGGCGGGCAGTAGAAATAGTCGAATGAATAAGTCATCTTATCCTTGAGGTAACCAAACTCAATCACACTCTCTTTGTTCTCAACGGGCGCCAAACGAGAGTTCTGGAACAGTTTGCCGTAGTCAGGATAAAGTTCATAATCCAGCTTCATCACTTCTGCAGCAGCATCTGAAGCATCTTTCCAACGCTCAGCATACAGCATGGCACGTGACAACATACCATAAGCAGCACCTTTGGTCAGACGGCCCAACTCTACTTTATCCTTTGTAGGCAGATGTTCAGCAGCAAACTTCAAGTCGTCGTAAATAAACTGCCAGCCTTCTTCAGGTGTGCAAAGCGCATGATTCTTTTCACCCAGCTCAGGAAGTTCACGGTAAATGATATACTGACCTCCATAGCATCTTGCCAAGTTAAAGCAACATACAGCACGGAAGAAACGTACCTGAGCTTCAGCCTGTATGGCAGCTTCTTCAGAGAAGTTTTTACGATGCGACTCAATGTTTGTCAAGCAACGGGTCAAAGACAACATGGTTGAATGGCTGCCCCAGCTGCTAAACATATTACTGGTGGGCGTGATAGGCATGCTACCAAAGGCAAACACATTGATGTTATCAGTAGGGTTGTTATACTTCAACATATCTGTACTTGCCTCTGTACCCAGGCCATAATAACCACCTACACAACCATAATATCCATTAATATAGGTTGACAAGTTAGCGTCATTTTCCCAAATCACATCAGAAGGATATGACGATGTCAATTCTGGATCAATATTGCAACTGCTTAACACTACACAGGTAGAAGCAACTGCTGTTAAAATTTTCTTTATCGATTTCATCTGAATAAGTTTTTAGAAAGTAAGGTTCAAACCAAATTCATAGGTACGCTGCTGCGGATAGTAGCCTTGGTTTACGCTGGGCATTTCAGGATCCAAATAATCCAATCCACAGAAGGTCAGCAAGTTGCTACCACTTACATAAGCACGGATGCTACCAAAGCCAATCTTGTTAGTCAACTTCTTAGGCAGAGTATAACCAATCTGAGCGGTCTTCAGACGCAGATAGGTACCATCCTTAATCCACCAAGAAGAGAACTTACCACCATTATCACGACCCTCAATACCGAGACGAGGATACTTAGCGTTGGTATTTTCAGGTGTCCATGAATTTTCTACCAGATAGTAGGGAGTATTACCCTCGCAATAGAAAGGTTTGGTGTAGAACGTATTGTCACGAACACCGCTATCGTAGATACCACAGAGGTCAACGTCAAACATGGCGGCACCTTGCCAGAACATGTTGAAGTCGAAGCCCTTCCAATCACCACCAATATTCAAACCGTACATCATTTCAGGAGTGCTGCTACGGCTGATGGGTACCATATCCTGATCCCAAGTAATTCTACCGTCACCGTTGATATCTTTCATCTTAACATCACCAGGTTTGGTATTGGTAGAGCCCTCAAAGACAGCGCTGTGTGCAATTTCTTCTTCCGACTGGAACAAGCCTGTTGCCACAAAGCCTAAGGTTTCGCCAAGGCGCTTACCTGTTCTACGTTTGTACAGAGGCACATCGGCATCCTCAATGGTCTTCAAGATTCTATTACGTGCAAAAGACAGGTTACCTTTTACATAGTAATTCAGGTCTTTAATCTTGTTGCGGTGTGTCAGCACCAACTCGAAACCACGGTTATCATGCGAGCCATAGTTAATGTAGGCGGGGTACCAGTTACCCAAAGAGGGAGGGAATTTGCCTGATTGGCCAGCCTATGAACGAGAAGTCTTCATGTAGAACACATCAAATTCAACGCCCAAAAGGCCATTCCACAAATTAGCATCAAAACCGAAGTTGTAGCTATCTGTAATCTGCCACTTCAAATCAGGACATACAGGGCCGCTCATACCCATGTCTTTATAGGCATTTGTTCCAAAGACAACGCAGGGATCTGACGACAAGCCCGCGGTAGAGAAGTAAGTCATTGTGTTAGAGATAGAGGCATCGCTACCCAGACGACCTACTGAACCACGCAGTTTGAAGTTGTCAACAAAAGGCAGTGCGTTCTTAAAGAAGCTTTCTTCTGACATACGCCAGCCCAATGAAACAGCGGGGAAGAAGCCCCAACGGTTACCCTTAGGAAGAGCTGTAGAAGCGTCGATACGACCTGTGAACTCAAGCAGATACTTCTGATCGTATGCATAATTAAGACGCATTACATAGCCAGCACGCTTATCGTTAGAGTGGCTACCCTTAACCAGGCTTTCGCTCACCTTGTTACCAAAGCTCATATCCATAATGTTTGTCAAGGGGAAGTCTTCTCTACCAGCCGACATTCCTTCATAGTCTTCTCTTGCAAATTCATACAAGAACAAAGCAGATACATCGTGCTTACCAAAGGTGTTGTTATACTCGATGGTAGGACGGATGGTATAACGCTGCAGTGAGCCATACCAATGTGATACAGAGGCCATAGACCAAATACGGCCATTTTCTACATTACCAGTATGAGTGGTTTGGTTCCAGTTGAACACTTTATACGGGGTAGCTTCAGCTTTTCTCATGGTATGGGTCTTCAAGAAGGCAGCGTCTAATTTAACTGACAATCCCTTGAGAGGCAATTTATATCTCAAAGAGAGATCGCCCTGGAATTTAGTTGTCTTGTTGGTTTGACGACCAGACAAATCGCGAGCAGCAAGGGGGTTGTTATTGCCATTACCAGCAATGTTTTGGCTGGCGATAGGCATACCGTCCTTGGTATAAGGCTTCAAGAAAGGATATGACAACATAGCCTGCTGGAACACACCTGCATAGGCATTAGGACCAACAGATGCGCCAGGCGACTTCTGATTGTCAACTGATCCGTAAAGGTTCATTGAATAATCAAAGTTGTCTGTAATCTGAGCATCTAAGTTAGAACGGAAATAGTATTTGTCATAAGAGGTTCTTTTAACAGCACCTTCCTGGTTGTAGGCACCAAGAGAAGTAAAGAACTTAACGCGCTCGTTACCACCCTGTACTGAAATAGTATTGGTGTATGTAGGAGCAGCATCACGGAACAACAAATCAAACCAATCAGTGCTACCGTAAATCTCCTCATCAGGGCCAGGGTTAGTGATACGCTCAATATCCTCTGGCTTAAAGCGAAGGTTTTCCTCTGCAACACCGTCCATCAACTGTGCTTTATTGTACCAATAAGCATAGTCAGGACCATTCAAGAACTTTGGGAAGTTTGTGTTCTGGCTCAGGGTTAAAGCAGTGTTAAAGCTTACAGTAGGTTTCTGTGTAGTACCACGCTTTGTAGTAACCAAGATAACACCACCCGAAGCACGTACACCGTAAACAGCTGCGGCAGCAGCGTCCTTCAAGATAGTAACTGACTCTACTTCATCGGGAGAGAAGTCAGGGAAATAATCCTGTACTACACCGTCAACAACAACCAAGGCGCTACCATCACCGGCACCGATACCACGGATATGGAGGTTTGCACCGTCTTGACCAGGCTGACCGCTGGTTTGTCTTGTCACCAAACCAGGCAGACGTCCTGCCAACATTGCAGAAAGGGTTCCGCTTGGAGCCTTCTTCAATTCCTTGTTGTCAACTTGAGCTACAGAACCTGTCAGATTGACTTTCTTCTGGGTACCATAACCCACTACTACGACCTCATCCAAAAGCTCATTGTCTTCTTTCAAGACCACTTTCAGAAGCTTTCTACCCTTCAATGCGACCTTCTGTGTAGTATAACCTACAAAAGAGAACGTCAATGATTGGTTAGCATTGGGCACGTTAATAGTAAAGTGTCCATCCAAGTCAGTCACTACACCCGTTTTGCGGTCGTCTGTAGATACAGTAACACCAATCAACGGATTGCTGCTTTCATCGAGCACAGTACCTTCAACCTTCGTCTGGGCGTTAACGCCCATGCTAATGAAGGCAAATAATAAGGTTAGCCAACAAAAATACTTAAATTTCATTTTACATTAGATTTTAGATAATAATAAAAGAATTAATTAGTTATTTCTCATTCAACTGAATGTCTTCCAACGTCTTCCAGCACTGGAACAGTCCTCTTGGAACATGGAAACAGCCTTTCCACTTACCTCCCTTCAAAGGCAGCAACATCTCACCTCTACGATTCAAGTAACCAAACCATTCGGGATGTTCTTGATCTTTGAAGTGGCTCCAAGTATAGTCGTGCACCTTTTCAAACCATTCTAAGCACTTCACGTCGCCAGTGAGATGATAGCCTTTCAACATCGAGATAAGAGTTTCGATGTGTACCCACCATAACTTCTGGTCCCACTCAAGCTGCTGTGGGGGGAATCCCTTGCAATCCATGAAATAGAAGATGCCGCCAAACTCCTTGTCCCAGCCATACTCTAACATCTTGAGAGCGGTGTCTTTGGCTTTTTCAATCAGTTCGGGACGGTTCAGGCGTTTGCCCAAATCCATGATAAACCACATGGCCTCGATGGCATGACCTGGTGTCACCTGTCGACCCTCGAAGCAATCAACCAACGAGTTGTCGCCATTCAGGTTCTCAACAATGATGCCACCCAGCTCGGGGCGCAAGAACACTTCCATCACCTCATGAATACAGGTGTCCATGGTCTTCACCAAGAAGTCTTCGTCTAAGAGGTGCTCAATCTCGAGCGCCAGGTTGCAAAGAATCATTGGCAGAGCGAAGCCCTTCAGGTTACGGGTGCCGGGGTGAAGTTTGTTCCATTTGCCCTTCGGGTTGTCAACTTTTGAAAGGATGATGTCAAAGGTCTTCTTAGCTATTTCGGCATACTCTTGATTGCCTGTTGCTAAGCTCAACTGACCAAACGCCATTGTTGCAAAGGTGTAAGAGAAAATGTTGTAAGGCTCAACCAACGGATTGCCTTGACGGTCTAATGAAAAATACCAGTTGTAATGGCCATCATGGCCATACTTTTTGAGGAACTCGCCGCCCTGTATAGCACAATCGAGCCACTCCTGGCGTTTTTCTACTTTGTTGTAAAGCATGGAGAACATCCACACCTCACGACCTTGCAGCCAAATGAACTTGTCTGTATCAAACACAGAGCCATCGCGATTGAGGCAGGTAAAGTAGCCTCCAAACTCGTGGTCTTGCGAATGATCCAGCCAAAAAGGAAGCACCTTATCCAGCAGCTCACCTTTGTACTGTTCAGCCAATTGTTTAAAATTTACCATAATATTTATAAGTTAATTGATTTTTTAGTTGACGAGGAGACGAGTTGACGAGTTGACAAGGAGATTTGCCTTGGTTGTTTAAGTCTTACAGTCAGTGAGTATCACGCAAGGCAACTCATCTTGTCTACTCGTATCTCGTCAACTCGTATCTCGTCCGCTCGGCTTTGCCGCTTGCCTAAGCAAGAACTCGTCTACTTTGTATAAGTGACAACCTCTCTCACCCAGATATCAGCGCCTTTCACGGGGTTCAACCATTTGCATGAAATGGTGTAATGACCTTTAGGCTGCTCATAATTGAAGAAGAGCTCATGTTTGCGGTGATTATACTTCAGAGGCAAGTCGCAGGTTTCTACCAGTTTGTCATTGAAATAGACTTCCAGTTTGGCAACGTAGTCGTCAGGAACATTCTCGCCCTGCACAGCACCTTTGATCACAGCGCCCACACCATCGAATGTTATTTCAGGGAACTTGGCCACCCAGTTTTCAACAGATACACGCTTGTCGAGTTTCAGGCCTTCAAAGCTGATTTCCAGAGGCACAACCTTAGGCTTCTGATACTTGATTTTCACCTTATCGCCTTTCACCTTACCACCCTCGCGCTCAATCAGGCGGAGGGCTTGTCCATAGCTTAATTCGTTGCCTTTATTGAAGCTTACAGTGTTGTTAAACGGACGGTCGGCAACCTCCATCAACACATCGGTATATTTTTTGGGCAACTTGTTATAGCCTAACATGGTGGCAACGATACCACCAGAAGAGGCAGGGTTGCAGTCGGAGTCTTGACCAGCACGGGTTGAGATGTCGATGGTACGCTCAAAGTCGCCTTCACCGTAGAGCAAACCTAAGATGATGTAAGCTCCGTTAACGTAGGTTTCAATGTTGAACGGCACCTCTACGCCATCAGGACAAGCTATATCAGCACCACCCCATTTGTCTTCTATCTTCTGCCAGCATTTCTTCCAGTCGGTAGGATTTTCTTGATGCCAACGAATAACATCGGTCATACATTCATGAAACTTGCTTTCTGAAGGGATGGCCTTCAACGCTTCGGTGACAATATAGTTAATGTCGTTGCTTACATAAGCCAACGAATACATTGATGCTACATATACGCCGCCATACCAGCCGTCGCCATACGCCATGATGTGTCCGGCACGGTCGCAAATATCGTTAGCGGTGTTCATCATGCCCGGAGCGATGATGCCAGCAAAGTCGGCCTCAATCTGGAAGTCGAGACAGTTGGCGTGAGGATTGTTCTTCCAGTGTCCGCTTTCGCGTGCCGACAGTCCGTGCAACAGGTTGTAACGTGCCTGCTGATTGGCATGACACAACGGATATTCTTTAGACAAGAAGGCAGCCGCAAACGAGTCGGCAGGTGCCTCAAAGCCACAACGTTCGATGGTTTCGATGAAGGTGTAGTCGACATACACGTCACCATACAAACCGCCCCCGCCATCAAACCACTTCTTTATTTCGCCCGATGCCCACGGCATCTTCACCGAGTCGGGGATGATGGTTGACAGATACTGGAACTCGGTGGGGCCACCGTAGGTGCAACCTATAATTTGGCCAGCCCAACCGCCTTTCACCTTATCCATCAAGGTTTCTTTTGTCATTGTGGTTTGCAGTTTCACACCCTTAGCCTCTGCTCCTGAAGCACAAAGTAAACCTACGAAGAGGCAGGCTGCATAGCCTATTTTCATTATCGACTTCATTGATTTCATTGTATGATAGTTTTTTTGGGGGGGGGATTTTAGAATTATTTCTTAACCACTTGCTTATACACGTTTCCGAAACGGTCGGTAACCACCACCTCTATACGTGCTTGCTTGTTTTTGGGCAATGCCTTGAACAGATGTTCGGTGGGAAAGGCGTCAACCCAGGCAGCTTCCATCTTTTCACGGTCAGCGAAAGCCTCAACAGCGCCAGGGTCTAAGCCAGCACAATGTTCCATCTCGCCCATGCGCTTGCCGTTTTCATACCATTCTACCTTCCACAGCTCGTCCCAGTTCCATACGTTGGCAACAATTTCATTAGGATATTCTTTCGAAGCACCGGGAGCGTATGCCTTAAACTGGAAGTCTAACGGATGGTCAACAGCTTTGAAACGCCATGTCACCTTGTTGCCGTTCACTTCATACAAGCCAAAGCCTTGCGGTGTGCCATCTGAGCATAACGGCGATCTCCAGAAGCCTGCACATACGGCTGCCGTGTTGTGTTCCATCAGTCGGTCGTTGAACACCACATTGCCATTTGTGTGCGTGTGGCCTGTGATGATGTGCGTGTCATAGTCTTTCACCATTTCAAACAGGCTCTTCACATTGTTTGTCTCGTCAGGGAGCAAGGCGTTAAACTTTATATCTTTTGTAGAGCTTGCAGGAATGTGCATCGACACAAACAGCACGTGGTCTTTAGGCACAAGCGCCAAGTCTTTCTCCAACCACTGCAAGGTGCGCTCATCAATATAGCCTATGTAACGATAATCTCTGTTGATGTAAAAACAATTGTCTAAAACAATGTAATGGGCTTTTCCGCGGTTAAACGAGTAATAGATGGGGCCGAAATAATCTTCGTAGGTGCGATAAGAATGTTCAAACGAACGACCCACAAGCTCCATATCGTGGTTTCCTACCATACGATACGCTGGCATCTCTAAGCCTGCACTCACTTCAAGAAAACGGGGATAGAGGCCGGGCGAGTTGCCTACAAGGTCGCCACAATCTAAGACAAAGGCGTCGCGGCCGTTGGCAAACTTTTGAACAAAGGGTCGCACCTTATCAACATATTTTTGATACAGGCCCAACTGTTCTTCGCAGTTTACCTGAACGTCGGCCTGAGCAACGACCACATGGTTAAAATCGTTCTTCGGATTTTTTGTCAATACAAAATCATATTGATTGTTTCCTTCTATCAAACGCTGATAAAAACCTACATGGCTACCTACCAATGGTGCCAAATAGCCTGCGGGTGAAGACAAATACACAAAACGGGCTCCGCGGTTCACGGGCAGCTCATAATGGCCTTTAGCATCGGTCTGCACGACATCAAATCCATCGGTTACCACTACTCCTTGCAGTGCCTTACCTTCACAGGTTACTGAACCGCTAACCTTATTAGGGCATGACACACCGTCCATCGCTCTTGTGGATAGAAGGAGACAGCAGCATAGCAATAACTTCATCAGATTTTTCATAAAGTAATGTTTTATGTTAAATTTGGGTTACATGTTCACTTACTGTTAGCTTTTGCAAAGAAAGTGATGTATGTGGTTTTTAAATATATATATGTATTGAAAAGGGTTGTTGTTTATTGAAAAAGTCGTTAATAAAAACGACCTAATAGATTTATCTGGCAACAAAAGTACAACTAAATAAAATACCAAACAAATATAAACAAAATTAATTACGTTTAATAAGTTAAATAAATATGTTTAATTTTGTTTTACCCTTTATTTTATCCTATTTTACCTCTTTTCACCTTGTTATATATACGCGGGCGCGGGCGAAGCGGTGCAACACACCCTAACGAAATCACGTAAACTGGTATGCAATATTACGCAATTGCAATTAGTATTTCAATAAGATTACAAAGAAGAGGACGAAGAAATTTAGGGATAGAACAGGAGGTAAATGCGATAGAACAGAGTGGGTTAGCAACAGGAAAGAAGATAAAAGTGAGGCAAACAGAGCAGAGGCAATAACAATTAAACACGTTTAATTATATAAACCTATTAATTAAGACGTTTAAATGAATAGCCCATTCTCTGCGCTGCGACCGCGTGGCTTCCACTCTCTGTATGGAGAGGAGTGAGAGAACAGGGCACGGAGACACTGTTCTACATCGTCCTAAACTAAGAAACGACAACATCAAACAACAATAGAACAACAAGAACAACATGTTTAATATAATGATAAAGAAAACAACGTTGTTCATTTATTGTCCGATTGTTGTTCATGTTGTCCCGTTTATTGTTCAAGTTGTTCCGTTTATTGTTCAAGTTGTTCCGTTTAGTTATATAGTTTTAAAATACCACATCCTATCCATAAATAATTGTATGGTATCGAGGCAAACCAAAGTAGGACGGGGTCTCCGTGCCCCGTCCTCCAGCAACCAAAAACTGCATAAATATGCAAAACGATGATGTGGCGATTTTTAACTTAATAAAGGTAAAAAATGTTTTAATCTGTAAGCAAATCGATAACCATTGCTTACAGTTTTCAAAGTTGATACTTCTCATTTGCAAAAGCATGGGTTTTAGGCTGTGAAACCCTTGAGTTCAGGCCCTGAAACCCATGCTTTCACAA
>ENA-ORSA01001003-ORSA01001003.1-human-gut-metagenome-genome-assembly--contig:-NODE-1003-length-26490-cov-11.665935_pt1 | contig 26490 bp, 24 predicted proteins | sample MGYA00242179_ERZ509142 | MGnify/ENA primary metagenome ERZ509142 (study PRJEB26280, sample SAMEA2338659) | human gut metagenome | biome: human gut; feature: human-associated habitat; material: faeces... | reverse complement strand
TCATTTGCAGCTGAGTCTCGCCCTCGGCAAAGGGGTTTTGCCCGTCGATCATGGTAAGGTTCAGGGTCTCGTTGTACAGGTCGTACTTCATCGCCGCCACAAAGGTGATGCCCGGCATCCCGTCTGCCGTCTCGTTGGTCCAGACACCCAGCACCATGCCCTCCGGCACCACGCCCAGATAGTCGGCGTAGCCCTGATAGAAAACGCTGTTGTCCTGCACGCCCATCTGGACGGAACCATTGCTTTCCACGTCCATCCAGTCAAACTGGTTGTCCGACATGTCGTTGAAGGCACCGACAGCCTCCCAGGGGATCTCCTGCCCGTTCCACTCTGCCGTCAGGGGAGCAAGCTCCAGCACAGAGCCATCCTCCTGATGCAGAATTATCTCTTTGCCGCTGCGTTCCAGCGCCACGCCCTGATTTGCAATATAGATGGGGTCCTGACAGACCAGAACATTTCCGGATATAAGGCAGCGCAGCACATCCACATACTCCACCACGCCGTCCTTCGTCAGCAGATAGACCACCGGGTGGAAGGACGCGCCCAGTTCTCCGATGCACAGGTCGATATACTCATTATAGATGCCAAGGATGGGGTAGGTGCGGTCCTGTTCCAGCCGGATGCCGTAATCCGCGTCCCATGCGGCGGTCTCCGGCGTGCGGCGCAGGGTGATGGTGCCCTGCGTTCCTTCCAGCTGCACCGAAGCGCTGCCGTAGGTATCGGTCAGCACCGTCTGCGGCTGCGGGTCAGCAGCCTGCAGCGGGATCTCCACATCCAGCTGCCGCCAGCCCGACCCGGCGGGGGAGCTGCACCCGCCCCGGAGCACCAGCCGGTCCTGCTCCGGCAGCAGCAGGCACAGGTCATCCAGCTGGTTGTTTTCCAGCGTGTTCATCCGCATGCTTGCCAGATTGCCGCCGCTGCGCAGGCCCTCGTAGTAGCCGCCCTGCGCCATGCGCCGGTCAAAGGTCTGCATGGCCCCGCGCAGCATCTGCTGCTGCACGGCATCCGGGTCCAGCCCCATGCGCTGCAGCATTTCCGTCACGGAGACCTGCTTTCCGGTGGCAAAATCGAAACACCAGCCCCGGGAATACCCCGGGTCGGAGCCGCCGTCGTAGCGGAACATCACAAGGCTTACGCAGTCCCCGTACCAGTAGGCGTCCCAGTTGATGTAGGTCTCCGGGCACCACTCGTCCTGCTGCGGCTCGATCTCCGGGCTGTCCTCGTACTGTCGGAATTCTGCCGCATACATGGCGGCAAGCTCATCGTTGAGATAAGCAGCATCCGGGCCGTCGCACACAAGCTGCGGCACATGGATGGTCAGCTTCTGGGTGATGCCGTACTCGTCCCGGACGGTTTTTTCCAGCGTGAACTGCTCCGTGATACGTTCCTTTTGAACGGCAAGCGCCGGGGCATTCTGGCTGCTGCCGGTGCTCTGGCTGGCGGCAGCGGAGCCGGAGCTGCTTTTTGTGCCGCCGCACCCGGCCAGCACCAGCGCGGCAGCCAGCACCAGCGCGGTAAGGCGTTTGTGTTTCATGGTCGTTCTCCTGTATTCTCAGTCGTAGCTGCGGGTCATTTGCAGCTGAGTCTCGCCCTCGGCAAAGGGGTTTTGCCCGTCGATCATGGTCATGGTCAGGTTGTCGTACAGGTCCATCTTGAACGCCGCCACAAAGTCGAGCCCCGTGTCGGTAAAGATGGCCAACACCATGCCCTCCGGCACCACACCCAGATACGCGGCGTCGCCCTGATCGATGCGGCTGTTGTTCTGCACGCCCAGCTGAACGCTGCCGTCGCTGCTAAGCTCCAGCCAGTTTCCGTTGGTGCAGTTGAAGGAGCCGGTGATGGAATAAGGGATATCCTGCACACTCCACTCTGACGACAGGTCGGCCAGCTCCAACACAGAGCCATCCTTCCGGCGCAGGTTCACCTTGCTATTGCCGCTGCGCTCCAGCGACACGCCGTTGTTGGCAATGTAGATGGGGTCCTGACAGATCATGGCGTTTCCGAACAGAAGGCAGCGCAGCACATCGACATACTCCACCACGCCGTCTTTGGTCAGCAGATAGACCACCGGGTGGAAGACCGAGTCGGTTTGCTGACCGATGCACACGTCCACATATTCATTGTAAGAGCCAAGGATCGGGTAGGTGCGCGCCTGTTCCAGCCGGAGGTTGAGCTCGGTGTCCCAAGTAGCGGTCTTGGGTGCAGGGCTCAGGGTGATGGTGGCCTGCGTTCCCTTCAGCTGCACCTGCACGCCGTCGAAGGTGTCAGTCAGCACCGGCTGCGCCTGCGGCTGGGCAGCGGTCTGCAGCGGGATCTCCATATCCAGCTGCTGCCATCTCTCTTCGGACGCGGAGCTGTATCTGCCCCGGAGCACCAGCTGATTTTGCTCCGGCAAAAGCAGGCAAAGGTTTTCCAGTTCATTGTATTCCAGCGTATCCATCCGCATTTGCGAAAGCTCTCCGCCGAGACGCAGGCTCTCGTAGTACGCACCCTGCGCCATCTCCCGGTCAAAGGTCTGCATGGCCTGCCGCTGCACCTGCTGCTGCACTTCGTCCGGGTCCAGCCCCATCCGCTGCAGCATCTCGGCCAAGGTGAGCTGCCGGCCGCTGGCAAAATCGAAGCACCAGCCGCTGTAACGCCACGGGGCGGTGCCGTCATAGCGGCTGCGCACCACCAGACTGACGCAGTCGCCGTACCAGTAGGCATCCCAGCCCACACCGATCTGCGGGTACTCGCCGCCCGGCTGCCCGGCCTCCTCGTAGGCCTCATATTCCCGGAAATCCGCTGCATAAATGGCGGCAAGCTCCTTGTTCAGGCTTACAGCATCCGGGCTGCCGCATTCCAGCTTGGGCACATGGACGGAAATGTACTGCACCGCGTCTTGCCCCCACACGCCCGAAACGTTCTTTTCCAGCGCGAACTGGTCGGTGATGCGGTCTGTCTGGGCGGCCAGCGCCGCCGCGCCGGGGGTGCTCCGGCTATTGTCGGAGCTTTGGTCGGCAGCGGCGCTGGGGCCTGCGGGAGCAGCGGCGTCCGATGCACCGCCGCACCCTGCCAGCAGCAGGGCCGCAGCCAGCACCAGCGCCCATACGCCAAGGACCCACCGGGTACTGCGGTGTTTTGTCTCCTTCATAGGGTGCTCCTTTCTTTGCTCCCTCTGTTTTTTGAGGGTGGGGCTTCGGGCTCTGGGGCGTTCTCTGCACTTGCGGTCTGTCTCATCTTGTGCTATCCTTATAGATAGAATCTGTTGGTACTTGTTGAGATGCCTTGTGCATAACAACGGGCACCCCGCACCCGGCATGGGAAATCTTCTGTCTGTACTGTATCATACTCAAGAGAAAATTGCCCCCCTAAAAAATCCGTTTTTGGGGGGCAATTTGAAAATAAATTTTGGGGATTTTGGGCCTTCCCCGTAAGGAATCCCCCCAAAAAGCCAAAAATTGGGGGGATTTGGAGGCGGTTTTCCGCCAAAACAGGGAACTGCGGCCCTTCTTGTGCTGGTTTTCCCCCTCTGGCTGCAATGTGTGGAAAGGAATCACGAACATGGAACGAAGGACATTTTTGAAGCTTGCGGCAGTTCTCCCCGGTCTGGTCCTTGCGGGCTGCGGCGGCAGCAAGACCCTGCTCTCTCCCAGGGAACCCACCATGCTCAGCATCTGGCATGTGTATGGCGAGCAGGCAGATTCGCCGATGAACCGCCTGCTCACCGAGTTCAACGATACGGTGGGAAAGGAGAAGGGCATCCTGCTCAACGTGACCAACATGACCAACAGCGCCGCCATTGGCAGTCAGCTGCAGGATGCCAAGGCCGACAAGCCCGGTGCGCTGGACCTGCCGGATCTGTTCTCGGCCCACGCTTCAGATGCCAGTGCGCTGGGCATCGAGACCCTTGTGGACTGGAACGACTGGTTCACCGCCGAGGACATGGCGGCCTATGTGCCCGGCTTTGTGCAGGACGGCATCATTGACGGGCGGCAGGTGGTGTTCCCGGTGTCCAAATCCACCCAGCTCATCTTTTTGAACGGCTCCCAGTACGCCCGGTTTGCGGCGGACACCGGGGCGCAGCTTTCCACCCTTGCCACATGGGACGGCTTTTTTGAAATGGCGGGTGCCTACCGGCAGTGGTCGCAGGGCAAGCCTTTCTGCGCGCTGGATTACCCCCTGCGTCTGGTGGAGCTGAACGCGCTGGAACAGGGCGGCGGAGAGCTGTACAAGGGTAGCTGGTACGACCTGACCAACAAGACCTTTCGTGCTTCGTGGATGGAATTTGCCAAGGCCCTGGTGCAGGGCGATATTCTGGTGTCGGACTTGTACTCCAACACGCAGGTGATGACCGGCGAGACGCTGGCGGGCCTTGGCAGCTCTGCGGCCATCCTCTATTACAACGATGTCGTCACCTACCCGGACAACACCACCGAGCCCACCGACCTGATGCTGGCTCCCCTGCCCCACGCCGCCGGCACCACCACGCCCCTGATGCCGCAGGCCGGTGTGGGCCTGTGCGCCTTTAAGACTACCGACCAGAAGGCCGAAGCCGCTGCGGTGTTCCTGCGCTGGCTCACTGAACAGCAGCGCAATCTGGAATTTGCCGCCGATACCGGGTATATGCCGGTGTCTCGTGATGCCTTTGATGCCATTGCGGACTATCCGTTCGAGCAACCGAGCTATCAGCGGCTGTACGATGTTTACAACGAGATGCGCATCCAGAATACCCCGGTGTCAGAGCCGGGTATCGTGGGATATCATGCCAAGGCGAAAACCTTCTACGACAGTCTGCGCCAGCGTCAGAAGGACTACCCCCGGCGTCTGGCCAATGGCGAAACGCTGGAGGCTCTGACCGAGGAGACATGGCAGCTGCTGTGTGACAATGCCTGAGTCTGCCGCTCAGCCGGAAAGGAGGGACTTTGATGCACTTTTTTGCCCGGCAACGTGAGAAGATCCGCCAGAGTTCCATGAGCTCCCGGCTGCTGTGGCCCAGCCTGCTTCTGGTGGTGCTGCTGGTGCTGACCTTTGGTGCGGCGCTGTTCCTGTTTGCCAGTCTGCACAACACCAAAAAGGACATCACCCGCAGCATGGAGATCCAGTTTTCGGTGTTCCAGAACGATATGGAACGCTATTTTGACCAACTAGCGATCATGGGCGTGAACCTTTCCGAAGATATGGGCAGCCTTGTAGACAGGCAGCTTGCCAGCCGGGAGATGACCTTTGACCAGCTGAACGATTCCCCCGAAGTGCTGAACGCGCTGGAAGAGGAAATGATCGAGCCGCTCTGCCGCACGCTGCGCCAGAGCAGCTGTTCCGGAGCCTTTGTGCTGCTGGATTCCACCGTCAACACCCGCATGGAGGGTGCCGGGCATTCCCGCGCCGGGCTGTATGTGCAGAAAAGCGGGGCCGACACCCCCACTGTGCCCCTGTTGCTCTACCGGGGCAGTGCGGAGGTGGGCAAGACCCACAGCGTGATGCCCCACCGCAAATGGCGCATGGAGTTCCAGACCGACCAGTTCCCGGACTACGACCGCTGGATGACCCCCAGCGACACCCCGCTGTACCAGTCTTATACACTGACCGAGCGGTTCAGCATTCCCGGCACCTCAGAGGAGGTGCAGCTGTTCGTGTTGCCCCTGCGGGGACAGGACGGCACAATGTACGGGCTGTGCGGCTTTGAGATCAGTGAGAGCTACTTCAAGCAGAGCTTTGCCCAGCCCACAGGCTTTGATCGTCTGAGCTGCCTTCTTGCCCCGGCGGGCAGCGAGCTGAGCGCCGGAGCCGCTCTCAGCAGCGGCACCACCGATGGCTACTACCATGCCCTCCGGGATACGCTGGTGCTGCGCAGCATGGGCGGTGGGCTGACCCAGTTGATCGGTGCCGACGGCGCCTATGCGGGCATCACGGAGATCTGCCGCCTGAACGAGAAACAGTCCTACCGGCTGGCTGTCTGCATCCCCATGGCCGACTACCAGCGTCTGGTCTTGTCCGGCGATCTGCAAATGCTGCTGATCGGCCTGTTCATCACCTTTTTTGTGGTATTCTGCTGCATCTACTTCCACCGGCACATCCTTTCGCCTGCGTTCCGGCAGCTTGAGGAAGACCGGCGGGAGTCCCGGCGGCGGATGGACGAGCTGCAGATGGAGCGCCAGCAGATGCAGACCGAGCTTTCCCGGCTGGCAGACGTGTGCCGCAACGAGTCGGTGCCCGATGCCTTCCAGACCTTCGTGGCGGGCATTCCCAGCCTGACAAAGACCGAGCGCCGCATTTTTGACGGCTATGCCGCCGGGCTGCGCTCCAGGGAGATCGTGGAGCAGCTGGACATCAAGGACAGCACCCTGCGCTTCCACAACAAGAACATCTACGAAAAGCTGGGGGTCAGCTCCCTCAAGCAGCTGCAGCAGTTCGTGGCGATCCTGAACTCCGGCAGCGGCAGCGCCCCCGACTCCGCCCCGGACGAAAAGTGACCCAGCAAGCAATATTTTCGTCTATACGGGTGCGAGTAAATTGCAAAAGGCCGCTGTACCGCAGAGCACTTCTCCGGCACAGCGACCTTTTTGTTTTTGGCTGCGGCTTATCGCATCCGTCCATCGCCGCCCATCAAGGCGGTCATTTCTTCAATATAGTCCAGCGGGAACGGCGGAGAGCACAGGGGCTTCATGGCAATGCTCATGAGCTTCATGGGGTTGTCGTCTGCCGCCACCCGGTTGGAGCTGAGTTTTCCGCAGCGTTTGCAGCGGTGGATGATCGCCCACTCGCCGCCCTTGCGCACCCAGACGGCCACCGGCTCCATGATGCCGCCGCAGTCGGAGGCGCGGTCGCCGGGTTCTTCGTCCACATGAAGGCTGGACTGTTCATCATGCGTTCTGGAAAAGTTATATTTTTCGCACATTTTCTATTGACACGCTCTGTGCCATGTGATATATTTATCACACAATGTGTGCGAAATTTCTCACCTCATTTCATTGTATGGTATATCTTCATTCACAAGAAAGGAACTTTCCTATGAAAAAAGTCACGTTGAAAGAGCTGGTCGCCGACAAGATCATCTTTGCCGTTCTGGTCGCGCTCTACTACTGGATGTGGGCACGGAACGACTGGAAGGATTTTTATCCCACGATCCAGACCGTTGTGGGCGGCTTCACGTTCTGGTATTTTGTATTCCGCGCTATCCGGGTGCGGAAATATAAGCAGGAAGCTGCCGACGAAATGGCCGAGGCCAATCTACACCGATGCGACAGCATCTGTCTGAAGGTCTGCAGGGCCGCCCTGATTGGGATTGGCTTTGCCTGTGCCATCGGTCGGCTCGTGCTTACCACCGAGGTCATCGGCTACTGCCTGATGGGGACGCTGATCCTGATTGAAGTCGTGCGCACGGTTGCATTCTGGCTGATGGACGAGAAAGGACTCTGAGCATGGCACTGGTCACAAAACTGAAAGAATACCGGGAGCGGGACAATTTCAAGCAGGCGGAGCTGGCCGAGCTGGTCGGGGTACGCCGGGAAACCATTGTCAACCTTGAAAAAGGCAAGTACAACCCATCCCTGAAACTGGCGATGGACATTGCAAAGGTCTTTCACACCACGGTGGAAGAATTGTTTGCGTATACAGAGGATTAAAAAGACGCAGTGCAGATTATGGCAGGGCCGTAACCGGCACTGCGTCTTTGCGTCTGGCTGGCTTTCCCCTCTCCGTCACCTCCTGCTTTTTCGCCCAGCTCAGAGTTCGCCGTCCTGCCACTGGCTCCCGCTCTGGGGGAGCTGCCCGCCGGAAAGCGGACGGAGCGGGGCGTCCAGCTCCAGCAGGGTGGCCGCTGCGGCCTCGTCGAGGCTCTGGACGCTGCGCAGTTTCCGGCTGATGGCGCGGCTGCGCACCCCGATGAGGTTGTCAAGCTCTTCGTCGGTCTGGCGGAGGCGCTGCTGCATTTTGGAGAGCCCCTGCCCGAACTTGTCGAACTCGGTCTTCACGGCACCGAGCAGCTGCCAGACCTCACCCGACCGCTTCTGGATGGCCAGCGTCTTGAAGCCCATCTGCAAACTGTTCAGCAGGGCCGCCATGGTGCTGGGGCCGGCCACATTCACCTGATAGTCCCGCTGCAGCACTTCCAGCAATCCGGCATTGACCACCTCGGCATACAGGCCCTCAAACGGCAGGAACAGGATGCCGAACGTCGTGGTATAGGGCGGTTCCACATACTTTTCGCGGATGTCCTTTGCCTCGCTGCGCAGCACCAGCTCCAGCGCGTGGCGGGCATTCTCCACCGCCTGCGCATCGCCGGAAGCCTGTGCATCCTGCAAATGGGCGTAGGTGTCGCCGGGGAATTTCGAGTCGATGGGCAGCCAGACCGTGCTGCCGTCCACGCCCGGCATCTTGACGGCATATTCCACCCGCTGGCTGCTGCCGGGGATGGTGGCCACGTTGGTCTCGTACTGTTCCGGGGCAAGGATCTCTTCCAGAATGGCCCCCAGCTGGATCTCGCCGAGGATGCCGCGGGTCTTGACGCCGGAGAGCACCTGCTTCAGCCCGCCGACGTCGGCGGCAAGGTTCTGCATCTCGCCCAGCCCCTTATACACCTGTTCCAGCTGCTCGTTGACGGCCTTGAAGCTCTCGCTCACCCGCTTTTGCAGGGTATCCTGCAACTGTTCATCGACGGTGTGGCGGATCTCATCCAGTTTGCGGTTGTTCTCGGCCTGCAGGGCAGTCATGCTCTCGGCCATGCTCCGGCGCAGCTCTTCCAGCTTCTGGGTATTGGATGCTTCCAGCGAACGCAGACGGCGTTCCAGAAGCTGCTGCTGGCTGTCCTGCCCCTGTGCCAGCGTCGTGCTCATGTTCTGCACCGCAGTCTGCAGCGTCTCGCTGACACTGCGCAGGGCGGTGTGATTCTGCTCGGCGAGGGCCGACTGCCTGGCCGCAAACTCCTTAGCCTGCGCATCCAGCTGCTGCTGCATCCAGCGCTTGAGCTCGTCGTGATCCGGTGCACCGTCCTGCTTTTTGCCGGTGCGCCAGAGCACCACGGCCAGTTCCAGGCAGATGGCGACCAGCAGAAGGGTGTAAAGTCCTGCCAGATATTCCATGGATGGTTTTCTCCTATCATCAAAATCCGGGTCCCGCAGAAGGCAGGGCCCGGTGTTTTTTACAGTAATTCGTAGTTCACAAGTTCCTTGCGGGTGTCAAGGGCATCGCCGTACAGGCCCACGCCGTCCACCTCGCATTCGCCGGACTGGTTGTCGTAGGGGTCGGAGCGGAAGCCGGTCATGGGCGGGTCGAAGGGAGCCTCGAAGGCGCGGTTCGCCACCATCCGCCCGGTGTCCAGACTGCCGAAGTAGTGGCGGCGCATCTTTTCATCGCCCTGCCGCGCCATCGACGCGCCGAACGAGCAGTCCGCATACATCCAGCCCTTGGGCGCAATATAGAACATGGCCCAGTCGTGGCAGCCCACACCTGTGAGCGAAACGGACAGGCCGCTCTGCCACTGGGCTGGGATGCCCACCAGACGGCAGAGGGTGATGAAGGTCAGCGCCATGATGCCGCAGTCGCCCCGGCGGTTCCGGGCGCACTGGTCGGGCAGGCACTCCTGCACGAAGTAGGCGGGCTGATAGTGGTAGCGCACGTTCAGGGTGACGTAATCGTAGATGCGCTTTGCCTTTTCCGCCGGGTCGGTGATGCCGTCGGTCAGCTGGTGGGCCAGCGCCCGCAGATAGGGCGTGAAGACGATGTGCGGCGCTTCCTCGCCGGTGTCAAAGGTCGGCTGCTGTGCATCCGGTCGGATGTCCATCGGGTCTGTGTAGACGGCCGTGGTCCGGTAGCGGTACTCCACCCCAAAGCGGCGGTTCTCGGTGAGGTCTGCCTCCCAGAAGACCGTCCGCTGGGGCGCGTTCTCGTCCGCGATGCGGGCAGGCGGCTCGGTGCAGTCCAGAAGCTCGATCTCGCTCTGGGAAAGACAGGCGGCCGGGATGGGCAGCCAGGCGCGGACATGCACACTGTTCCGCCCCTCCGCCTTCGCCTCGGCCAGTGCGGCGGCAAAGGCTTCGTCCGACATGCCAACGCTGGTCTTCAGGGTGATGCGGGCGCTTGCCTGGCCGTCCCGCTCCATCTGCTCATGCTGGCGGTTGCGGAACTCCCGCGCCGAAGTGCCAGGGGCCGGCGGGTCGATCTGGCGGGCGGCGAGATCGGCATGGGTCGCCAACAGCGTTTCGGCAAAGCGGTCAAGATAGTGCTTCTCCCCTTCCACGAACCGCCAGTCCACCCGGCCCTCCTTCACGAGAAGCCGAAACTCCTCGCGCGTGAAGTCCCGCACCAGCCCCTGCATCCGGGTCACGGCTTCGTCCTCGGTGTAGCAGTATTCTGCCGGGATGCGGCGCATGATCTCCCGCTGGGCCAGCATCGCGTCCCGCAGGGCCTCCACACCGTGGGGCGTGGGGTTCTGGGGCAGCTCCTCTCCCACCGGTTCCGCGCCCTGGCTGCGGGGGCTGTTCTGGGTCACCGTCCAGTCCTCGGCCAGATAGGCGTCGATCCGCTCGATGGCCTCCTGATAATACCCGGCGGCTTTCAGCCGCTCCACATCGTCCGGCAGGCCCACATTCAGGCTGCGGAACGTCTCGTTCCAGTTCTTCATCCTACAACGCTTCCTTTCTTGATCCTTATGCGGCAGGCTGCTGCGCCTGCGCGGTCTGCTCTTCCCAGAAGGCGGCGGCATCGTTGAGCCAGCCTTCTGCATCTGTTCCCTCTGCTATGCCAATACCGTGGAACGCACGTTTGTACACACTTTCGTGGTACGGAACACCATTTCTCGCCAGTGCTTTTTGAAGTGCCGGGCCCTGCTCATAATAATTGAAGGCCATCAACAAAATGTCATTCAACCCATACCAGAAATATGTTGGCGGAAAATCCGGTGTCACACAGCCGGAAATATTATAATCGTAGTAGCGCAGATCTTCCGAATACGTATCGATCAGCCAACGGTAAATCGGTTTTGCTTCATAGAAATTATTGATCGGATACGCCAACAGCAGTACGCCGGGCCGAGGCACATTGTAACGAGGATATCCCACTTCTTGCCCGCAGAATACGCCCGCGATCTGACCACCGGAAGAATATCCCAGCAGCGCATAATCTTCCGTCTGGACCCCGAATTTTTCTGCGTTGGCCGTAATCAGTTGAATCGCACGGCCAAGGTCCTGAATCGGTGCATTGTCCTTTGCTTCACTTCCGATCCGATACCGAAGTGCAAATACCGCATATCCTTTTTGATGCAATTCCCATGCAGTGGAAACACCGCCCCGCATCTCGCCGCTGTAAAACAGAGCGTTGCCCGAAAGCACGACCGCATATTTTGCATTGGGCTTATCTGCCGGGAAATAATAGAGTTCCGCATGGTCGCGCGTCTTGTCCTCTGCAATTTCTTCCGGCGTATAGAGTTTGTACGTAATTTGTGTTCCTGTATTATACGTGTCGATCAGAAAGTTCATCCCAGCCACACAGCTGTTGATGGATTCTTTTCCGATCACATCCAGCATCGTATCGTTGTCTTTGCTGCTTTTCAGCAGTCCACAATCCCGCTCCCAGACATATACATAGGTGTAAATGCCCGACCCCTTGATGCTGGGGTTTTCGCGCAGTTCCTTCATCGTGGTCTGCGGGGTGATGTTGGCTTCGCCCTTTTCCCCTTCGGCAAAGGCGGGCAGGGCCAGTGCCAGCATCAGGCAGACCAGCACGGCCAGCCGTTTCAGGATGTTTTTCATCGGCACTCTCCTTTACGCTGCCCCGGCCCGGAGCGCACGTCTCCTCCAACCGGGCTGTCATCATGCTCTGCACGAGCGAAAACAGCTGGAATTTTCTTCTATTGTAGCACAACCGACCGTTTTCGAAAAGGTATCTCGGATAAAAAAAGACCACCTCCTGCCCAAAGCCACCGCGCCCGGCGGCCAACTGCCGGGCAGACGTGCAGTTTCCGGCTAAAAACATTGTACTTTGCCGGAAAGTCTGCTATACTGAAAAAATCGAAAGAATTTTTGAGGAATCGCGGAGCATTGCGGCTCCGTTCAGGGGAACGTATGAACAAGATCACAGTCCGGCCCATGACGCCGGAAGATTGGCCGGCAGTATCCAAGATCTATCTGGAAGGCATCGCCACCGAGCACGCCACCTTCCAGACCGACTGCCCGCCCTATCCCGCGTGGGATGCCTCCCACATCAAAGAATGCCGCCTTGTGGTGGAGGACGATGGCGTCCTGGCAGGCTGGACGGCCCTGCACCGGGTCGACCCCCGCTGGTGCTACCGGGGCGTGGCCGAAGTCAGCATCTACATCGGCGAACGGTTTCGGGGCCGGGGGCTGGGGTATCACCTGCTCACCACCCTCTGCCAGCAGGCCGAAGCGGCCGGTTACTGGACGCTGCAATCTACGGTCTTGCAGGACAATGCAGCGTCCAAAGGCCTGCACCTGAAATGCGGGTTCCGTCTGGTGGGCCGCCGTGAGCGCATCGCGCGGGATTGCCATGGCCGCTGGCTCGACACCTTTTTGATGGAACATCGCAGCCAGGACGATGAACCGGCGGGGTATTTCAAACTCTAAGGCAAAACTCTTCAACGCAAAAAAGCGATGGCCCGAAACGGCCATCGCTTTTTGCGTTTTCTGTTTTGATTGCCTGCGGAATTACCAGAACCAGTACCGCTTCTTGACCGCGACGTACGCGATGAGGCAGGCCACCACAAGGATGCCTGCGCCGATGAAGAAGGTCCAGTTGATGCTGGTGAAGCGCAGATTCTGGTTGGTCAGCAGATACTCGCCCGCCACGTCGGCGTGTGCCACGCCGTCCTTGTAGCTGTTGAGGAACTGCCACTTCCCGCTCACGGCGTTGTGTAAATACAGGCGGCTGTACCCGGCATTTTCGCCGGTCATGGTGATGGTCACGCCGCAGGGCATGTCCTCGCCCTCGTTCAGGGTGAAGCGCAGGCCGTACTCGTCGGGCGCAAAGGTCAGCGCGGTGTTCACCTCGCTGGTGGTGTTGCGGATGGTGGAGCCGTCCACGGTCAGGGTGTAGTCCTCCGCTTCCAGCACGAGGGTGCGGCCTGTGGTGCGCAGAGCGTTCAGCATCGCGGTGGTCAGCACCGGGACCTGACTCTGCGGGTAGGAGATGGTATCGGAGGCCGCATTCTCGATGGAGGCCACGATGGGGTCGGTCTCCGCCGGAGCCGTCCCCTCCCCGGTGCTGTCCGTGCCGCTGCTGGACGCAGACGCCGTGCGGTTGACAATGACCGTCACCGACGAAGAGACCTTGCCGTTGGAAACGATGATGGAGGTCGCGCCGGTGGCAACGCCGGTCACGACGCCGCTTCCGTTCACGGTGGCGATCTTTTTATCCTTGCTGGTAAAGGTCAGCTTCTGGGAGGCCGAAGAGGGGGCCACCGAACCGGTGATGGTGTCGGAAGCACCCGGCTTGAGCACGATATAGTTCGTGTTCAGGGAGATGGACTCCACCGGGCCGGTGGACGCCGAGCTGGAGGAGGCTGCCACAACGGTCACGGTCGCCGAGCAGGTCACATCCCCGGCGGTGGCTGTGATGGTCGCCTTGCCGGGGGCCACACCGGTCACTTTGCCGAAATTGTTCACGGTGGCCACGCCGGGATCGGAGGAGCTCAGCGAGACACTGATATAATTTGCCGCCGTAGTGGGCAGCACTGCCAGCGAGAGCGACGTGGTGTCGCCCACGGCAATGGTGCTGGAGGCCAGCGTGATGTCCATCTCGGTCGCGATCATCGTGCTGTCGGGCTGGGTGGTAATGGTATAGGTGCAGCTGACATCGCCACAGGTGGCCGTGATGTTCGCCGTGCCCAGACCCACCGCCTGCGCCACGCCGTCCTCCCCGACCGAAACGATGTTCGGGTTATCGGAAACGTAGCTCACGCCGTTGCGGCTAGCGGCTTTCTGCGGCTGGACCACCGGCGAAAGCTGCTGGGCCGTGCCCACGGTCATGGTGGGGGCATAGTCCCCTGTTTCCACGCTCTCGGCCGCCACAGGGCTCCACGGGAAGGTGATGGCAGCCGGGGCAGAAATGGGGCTGGCTGCGGCTGCGGGCAGCGCTGCGCCTGCGGCCAGCAGGCCCAGCAGGGCGGCGCTTACGGCCAGCTGTTTCGGGTTCAGTTTCATTCTATCGTACCTCTTTGGGCGTTGAGTTTGCGGACGCTGTTTAACGGAACAAAACGCCCAGGGCCTCCATGACATATTCAAAGTAAGTCAGCTTGTCGTACTCGACACGGGCGGTCACGCTCATGCCGTTGGCCAGATCGACCTTGTCGCCGCTGTTGCTCACCACGTAGGTACTGTTGGGCTTGATGGTCATCTTGTAGTACGAGCCGGACTCGGTGGAGGTCACATCGCTGTCAATGGAAGTCACCGTGCCGGTCAGGTTGCCATAGGAATACTCCGACAGGCCGGTGATGGCGATCTTGCAGGGGTCGCCCACGTTGATGAGCGGCCGGTCGCTGACGGTCAGGGCCGCCACGATCTCCTGATCGCTGTTCTCGCTGGCCACGGTGGCCAGTGCCGAACCGGCGCTCAGCACCATGCCCACCTTATAGGGGGTGTCCATGTGGATGACGCCGGACGTGGGCGCATAGATGTAGTAATCGTTCGCACCGCTTGCCAGCGTATCCAGCTGGGCCTGAATGTTGTCGATGTTGGTCTGCACACTGGTCAGGTTGCCGGTGATGGACTGCAGCGTGGAGTAGTACAGCGCCTCGATCTCGCTCTGGTTCTGCTCCATCAGGGCCTTGATCTGCTCGTCGGAGTAGCCCGCCGCCTGATAGGGCGAAGCGTCAAAGGCCTTCTGCTGCACCTGGCTCTTATAGCTCTCATACTGATAATAGTAGGGCTGGTCGTCCAGGTCGGTCTCGCTGAAATAGTTCGTATCGTCCTGAATGGACTTCAGCAGCTTTTCATACTGTGCCTTCTGCTTCTGATAGATCTCCAGCTGGCTCTTGTAGCTGTCCTGCTGCATGTCGATGTCGGTGCTCTTGACATGGGCGATGAGGTCGCCCTCGTTGACATAGCTGCCCTCCGAGATGTTGAGCTCGGTGATGGAGCCGGAGTAGCTGGACATGATATAGGTCTTGTTGCTTGCCTGCACCGTGCCGGTCGACTGGCTGACGTAGGTGCGGTAGTTCTGGGTGCTCCAGATGGTCAGGAAGACCAGCAGGCCCGCCACCAGAAGGATCATCGCGTAGCCGAAGGGCGGCACACGCTTTTCCATCATGATGCGGCGATCCTGCAGGTCGGAAAGGTTCTGAATGGTCGTCATAATCACTTGGTCTCCATAAAGACGTCGAGTACACCGTTGTCGTCGTCCTGATTGACATAGACGCTGTACGAATCGCCGGTCGTCTCGATCTCATGCTCGAACGCATAGATATCCAGTTTCTGGCTGGCGAGGTTGCTGTAGCTCATGGGGCCAGTGTAGTGGGCATACAGGCAGTTGCGCACCCGCAGCAGAGCGTCCATCTGGTAGCCGGGGTCCAGCCGGGGGATCAGCTGGTTGACCTGCTGCATGAAGTAGATCTCCGCCGTGGGGTTGGGGCCCTTGCGCATCTTCACGCACTGCACGATGGGGCCAACCGGCATGGCGTCATGGCTGCGGATAAAGTTCTGCATCTGGGTCAGCACAATGGCCAGATTGCCCATATCCTCAACTTCCACCTTGCGCGACAGCACATTGGTCAGCTTCAGGGTCTTGTGTTCTGCAACTTGAATTTCTCTCATGGTATCGTCCACCTGTTTCTTTAGATTTCTCCCGCAAGTGCGGGGGTAATAGGCAATAGCCCTCTCAGTCAATGCTTCGCATTGCCAGCTCCCCCAAAGGGGGAGCCATTGGCATGTCGGGCAGGTCATTTCCTCACCCGTCAGCATCTTCGCCCTGCTCTCATTGGCAGCAGCATCTTACTTTTCCGAAACCGCCCACCGGCGCATTGTCAGAACCAATGCAACGCTGTCTTGTTGGAAAGCGCGTTTTGTCTCTTTCAACATTGTCCGCAGAAATGCCGTCGAGATTCACGTATTGGCGGCTCATTCAACGTCACCTCTTGCTTCTTCGTCGAACACAGCGCGCCGTTCCCGGATCACACGGTCGATCTTACTGCACACATCACTGAATTGCGTTTCGATCTCGGCATTTGTAAAACGTAGAACTTCCAGATCGTATGCCTGCAAGCGCCTGCTCCGAGCTTCGTCCCGGTCTTGTGCCGCATTTTGAAGGTGAATCAAGCCATCCACTTCAATGATCAGATGTGCCGACGCACAATAAAAATCCACAACGAACGATTCAATGATTCGCTGTTTGTAGATCTTCACCGGATAATCCTTCAAAAACGCATACCATAGCTTTCGTTCCTGCGAGGTCATTTTTCTTCGCAGACCCCGTGCAGTCTCCAGCATTTTCAGGTTTTTCAGGACACGCTCTTTCACCTGCACCATCCCCGGCTTCGTCTATGCTTTTTCATCCAGCAGCCGCTGCCAATGAGGACAGCGCCCGGCTGTTTCCGGATCAACAAATAACTTGACCGACACGCCAGTGGCTCCCCCTCTGGGGGAGCTGGCACCGAAGGTGACTGAGAGGGCTATCACCTATTACTCGCGTAATAAGTGACATTATAAAAATAAGGTGTGCCAGAAGGCTTACGCCTCCTGGCACACCATTACGAGGCATTATCATCAGCCCCGCCTACAATGTAGGGCGGTGCGAATGAAATACTCTACCTATTCAGGTTTGGTTAATTACCAAATAGAGCCAACAACGTTGCCATCCGCATCCTTAAAGGTGTACTTAGCGGAAGGAGTGGACTCGAACAGCTTCACGTCGCCAGCCTTGTTAGCAACGGTAGCGTTGCCCAGGTTGTAGATAGCAGCAACGTTGCCCAGAACCTTAGCGAAGGTCTCACCAGCCTGGCCATTCTTAGCAACGAAGGTGCCCTTCAGGCTCTCGCCCAGGCCCTTCCAAGAAGCGCCCTCAGAGAAGACATAGCCAACGGTGCCGTGGACGAAGTTGTCAACAAAAGCGTTGCCCACCAGGGTAACAATGTTGGTGTTGAAGGTCTTGACGTTAGCAGCAGTCCAGATCGGAGCGGTAACAGCGCCGATAGCCTCGATCACGCCACCACCAACAACATAGGTCATCTCGTTCTCTGCGATAACAGAGTAGTTTGCAGGCATCATCATAATGAATTACTCCCTTCAAATGATTGAATCGAATTTAGGACTTCTTCAGGCTGCGCAACCATCCAAAGCCATTTTTATGTAATCGAGTGCGCACTCGATTGCAACTTAATAAGTGATCGCCTCACCGCCGTCGTCGTCTTCCTCGACCACTGCGGCGTGAGCAATGGGTTTCGGCTCTTCCTTCTTGCGGCGGAAGATGCCCTGCTGCAAGTTCCAAAGCTCGTAATACTTGCCCTGTTTTGCCAGCAGTTCATCGTGTGTGCCGCGCTCCACGATCTCGCCGTGATCCATGACCAGAATCTGGTCGCAGTCACGAACGGTAGAAAGGCGGTGTGCCACGATGAGCATCGACTTGTCAGCCAGCTGGTTGTAGATCATATCAAAAATGGTATTCTCTGTGCCAAAGTCCAGGCTGCTGGTCGATTCGTCCAGAATGTAGAGGTTCGAGTCCTTCAGGAATGCACGAGCCAAAGCAATGCGCTGCTTCTCACCACCGGACAGGCCGTTGCCGGCTTCTTCCAGATAGGTGTTGTACTGCAGCGGCAGCTTGCGGATGAACTCATGTGCATCTGCCTTCTTGGCGGCATCCTTGACCTGCTCAAGGGTGGCTTCCGGACGCGAGATCCGGATATTCTCAAACAGAGTCTTGCTGAACAGCTCGACATTCTGCGGGACGTAAGAGATCGCACGACGTACCGATGCGTTGGTATACTCATTGAGGTTGATACCGTTCACATCAATTTCGCCGCTCTCCGGCTCATAATACTTGAGCAGGAGTTTGGTGATGGTTGACTTACCGCTGCCGCTGCTGCCGACCAGCGCCACCTTCTGCCCCTGCGGGATGGTGAAGGAGATGTGGTTCAGTGCGGGGCTGCGGTTGCCATATCGGAACGTGACATCTTTGAATTCGATGTCACCTTCGATCTGTTCCATCTCGGTGTGCTCTTCATCTTCGGCCTGTTCCGATTCATAATCCATGATCTCGGTCAGACGCTTCATGGAAATATCGGCTTCCTGAATCGACATCTGCATCGAGATCAGGTCGCTCACCGGAGAAGTAAAGTAACCGGACAGCGTGGTGAATGCCATGTAGCCGCCCAGTGTCAGCTCACCGTTCAACACCTGCATGATGCCCACGTAAGTGGTCACCATATTCAGCAGGGTGGAGATCACCATCGATACCAGAGACTGGCCGGTGCTGATCTTGCTGGAGCGGAGGCTGATCTTCAGGCTCTTGATGTACTCGCGTTCCAGAGCTTCCAGCTCGCGGTCTTCGCAGGCATTGCACTTGATGGTCTCAATGCCGCGCAGGCTCTCGATCATCTGACTGTTCAGCATTGCGGACTGCTGCATCGTCTCTTCATTGATCCGCTTGTACGGCTGCTTGAAGATGATGACGAGAAGCAGGCTCAGCGCGGTGCTGAACAGGGTGAGCGAGAACAGCGAGGAGTTCATCCGGAACAGCACGATGCCAACGCCTACGGCCATCACCACGTCCATCACGATGGTCATCGCGATGTTGGTCAGGACCGATTTGATGGTGCTTGCATCGGAGTAACGGGTGGTGATCTCACCGGTCTTCCGCGTTGCGAAGAACTTCATCGGCAGTTTGTACACATGCTCGAAGTAGCCCAGCATCAGCGGAATGTCGATCCGGATGGACAGGAAGATCAAGATCCACTGGCGAACCGTGCTGAGCAGGTTGCTCGTGAGGTTGACCACGCTGAACACGAGGATCAGGGTGACGAGTAAGTTCTTCAACCCATACGGAAGCACTTCATCCATCAGTGCTTTGTTGAACACTGTGGAGACGATGCCGATGACCGTAAGGATCACCGAACAGAGGATAGCATAAATAAAAAGTTTTTTCTGGGGCCAGAGCAGGTCGAAATACCGTTTGAGCATGTGGTACTTGCCGGTGCTCTTATCCCCCTTGGCGTTTGCATCGGTGCTGGTGCCGTTGATGCTGGCGCCAGCTTTCTTTGCCTTGCCGCCCTTGAACTCCGATGTGGGGTTCATCAGCAGCAGAACGCCGGTGAAGTTTTTATAGAAGTCGTCCAGGCTGATCTTTTCGAGGTCCTTGGCAGGGTCGCCAATGACGACGTAATCCTTGCACTTATACTTCTTGGAAGCGTCAGCCTTTTTTTCTTCTTCCTTCAACACATGCTTGCGGCGGGCATCATCGTCCTTGATCGTGGTCTTCTTGAAGATGACCACAAAGTGGGTCAACCCCTGGTCGGTGATGACCTGCGCAATGCAGGGAAGTGTGAAATCACTCAGAAAATTCTCGCGGTCCACTCGGACAGCGGCCGTGTTGAAGCCAAGCTCATTGGCGGCTTTCTGCAGGCCCACGAGGTTCGTGCCCTTCATGTCGGTCCCCATCATATCGCGTAAGCGAGTGATGGTGATTTCCTTTTTGTAATGGAGGCACACCATTGCGAGACTGGCAGCTGCACAGTCGGTCGTGTCGTGCTGCCGCACATAGGTATAACGCATAGATGTTTCCTTTACAAGAGACCGACAACCTTCGGAAACGATCTCTTCTCTGTGTTCTAATATTCAAAACTGCCTTCCATATTCTAGCACATTGTGCGGAAATGTACAAGTAAAACTTTGTACGCATCACACAGACAGCAGACAGGATGCAGATTTTGACGCAGGAGAAAAGGTTCTGTTACGCTCCATCAAAAGCAGCGCATAGCCCTCTGCTTTGCCCTGCCCTGCGGAGAACCAGGGCAAAGCAGAGGCCAAGCTGCTATCAAAAAGAAGGGAGCGCCTACCCTTTGATCTACCAAACGCTTCAGGAAATTTCCTAAAGCTTAGATGCAGTATACCACAATCTGACAGCTTCTTCAAGAGGACATTTTTTAAGAAACCGTTAATTTTGAAGAAAGTGTGAAAAATGTCACAAAATAGTTACAGCCCGCATCTATGAAAAAGGCGGCAGGTGTGATCCCCGCCGCCGATTTGTTGGCGCCTCTTGCCTGACTCGAACAGGCGACACCCTGATTAACAGTCAGGTGCTCTAACCGACTGAGCTAAAGAGGCATATATCCAGAGCTTTACAGCGGTAAAAGCTGCTGCGAGTAGGATTATACCTCTTTTGCCTATATTTTGCAAGTCTTTTTCGAAAATTTATGAAAAAAGCTTTCAGGCAGGGGTTTGTACGCCTCGCAGAAAGTCCACCTCCCCCGTTTCCTGCAAATTTTTCCTCCTCCTCCTGCTATAATCTTCCAAAAGGGGGCGGGGCTTATCCGGGCCGTGATCTATCTCGATGTTCTTCTGCTGGTCAACTTTCTCACGACCGCGCTGTTTCTGCTGGCGGCGGGCCTGTTGTGCGGCGTGAGCACGTCGGGCGGGCGGGTCGTAGGCGGGGCGCTGGCCGGGGCGGCAGCCTCCCTCATCCTGCTGGCCCCTGCCCTGCCGTGGCCGGTGTCAGTCGGGTATCAGCTGGCCTCCGGGGTCGGCATCGTCCTGCTTGGCTATGGGTTTCCGGGCGGGCGGTGTTTTCTGCGGCTTCTGGCATGGTTCGCAGCCCTTCATTTTGCGCTGACGGGAGCCGTGCTCCTGCCCGGCGCACAGGCCAACAATTTCAGCATCTACCTTCCCCTCTCGCCGGGGCTGCTGCTGGCCTGTGCCGGGGGCGTGTATCTGGCTGTGCAGGGCATCCTGCGGTTTCTGGGCCGGAACGGCGGGCAATCTTTTTCCGTCACTCTGCAAATTGGCTGCGTATTCCTCCCGCTCCGGGCCTTCTGCGACACCGGTTTCTCGGTGCAGGAACCGCTTTCAGGCCGGGAGGTCGTACTCGTGCGCTTTGCCGCCGTGCAGAACGCCCTGCCCGGCCCGCTGCGCTCCTACTTATCTGCTTACTTCACGGCCCCTTCCACCCTGCCGCCGCCCGAACTCGGCCTGCGGTTCGTCCCCTGCACCACGGTGTCCGGGCACTGCATTCTTCCCGCCGTCCCGGCTGTACTGGCTTCGGCTCCGGCTCAACCGCTCTATGCAGCCTTCTGTGACCTTCCGCCCCCGCCGGGCGGCTGGGAGCTGCTGATCTCGCCTGCCGTTGTGCCTGATGCTGCGTTCCGATGAGCCGTTGAACCTCTCATTAGCAGCACCCAAGAATCCCGCCCACAAAAAGGAGGCTTTTCGTTGAATCACCTGTTATCGTTTTTCCGTCGGCTGTACGTCCTGTTCGTCTGCCCCGGCGCCGCCCACTATGTCGCTGGGGCGCCCAGCCTGCCGCCGCCCCTGACGCCGGAGCAGGAAAAAGCCCTGCTCGCCCGGATGATGGCAGGCGACCGCGCCGCGCGGGATGACCTCATCACCCACAACCTGCGGCTGGTGGTCTACCTTGCCAAAAAGTACGAGAACACCGGCGTCCCTGCCGAGGACATGATCTCCATCGGCACCATCGGGCTGATCAAAGCGGTCAATACCTTCACGCCGGAACGGAACATCAAACTCGCCACCTACGCAAGCCGCTGCATCGGCAACGAGATTTTAATGTATCTGCGCAAAAGCTCCAACCGCCGCCAGGAGGCCAGCATCGATGAGCCTTTGAACGTAGACGGCGACGGCAATGAGCTGCTTCTCTCCGACATCCTCGGCAGCGACGAAGATCTGGTCAGCCAGCGGCTCGAACAGAGTGCCGAGCGGGCCACCCTCCGGCAGTCGGTGGCCCTGCTCTCCCCGCGGGAGCGCCAGATCATGGAACTGCGCTTCGGGCTGCTGGACGGCGTCGAGCGCACCCAGAAAGAGGCCGCCGATGCCCTCGGCATCAGCCAGAGCTACATCTCCCGCCTCGAAAAACGCATCATCCGGGAATTGAAAAAGAAGCTGGAGGACTGAGCGGGCAAAAATTCCCACGCATGATTCCCCTGCCCACGCCCCATACTTCCGGTAACGTCAAAACGAAACCGGAGGGGCGCGGATGTACAACAAAGTCGAGCTCTGCGGGATGGATACGGCACAGCTGCCTGTCCTGACCGAAGCACAGAAGCGGGAGCTGCTGACGCGGGCCCATGCGGGCGACGCCGCCGCCCGCCAGCAGATGATCGAGGGCAACCTGCGGCTGGTGCTCAGCGTGGTGCAGCGGTTCGCCCAGCGGGGCGAGAATCTCGACGACCTGTTTCAGGTAGGCTGCATCGGGCTGATCAAGGCCATTGACAACTTTGATCCGGCCCAGAACGTGCGGTTCTCCACCTACGGCGTCCCGATGATCATCGGCGAGATCCGCCGCTTTCTGCGGGACAACAACGCCCTGCGGGTCAGCCGGTCGCTGCGGGATACGGCCTATAAAGCCATGCAGGCGCGGGAGAGGCTGGAAAAGCAGCTGGGCCGGGAGCCTACGGTGAACGAGATCGCGCAGCAGGCGGGCCTGTCCCGCCGGGAGGTGACGGCGGCGCTGGAGTCGGTGGTGGAACCGCTCAGCCTTGAGGAGCCGCTCTATACCGACGGCGGCGACGCCATGTATGTCATCGACCAGGTGCGTGACCCCGACGGCGAGGACAGCTGGATCAGCGGCCTGCAGTTCCGGGAGACCGTCGCGTCCCTGACCCCGCGCGAAAAGCGGATCATGGAGCTGCGCTACCTCAAGGGCGAAACGCAGATGGAGGTGGCGCGGGAGATCGGCATCAGCCAGGCGCAGGTCAGCCGGCTCGAAAAGGCTGCGCTGGAACAATTCCGCAGCAAATAGCAGCAAAAGCGGCGCACCCTTATATAACCTATATATAGGGATGCGCCGCCGCTCTTATTTTTTGCCGTATTTCCGGCGGGTGGCCGCCCCGCCCCGCAGATGTCGCTCGGCCTTGTTCCGGGCCAGCACTGCCTGCACCCGCTGGAACAAGTCGGGGTCCACCCGCCGCAGCCGGGACGAAACATCCTTGTGCACGGTGGATTTGCTGCACCCGAACGCCCGCGCTGCGGCCCGCACCGTTGCGCTGTTTTTTGCGATGTACTCCCCCAGCAGTGCGGCCCGCTGTTCCGGTTCCACTTTCATGCCCTGTCCCCTCCTCCGCAAGACTCCTTGGTAAAAAATATGAGGCAGAGGGGCGCAATATGCCCGCCGGGGCTTGACTTTTGGCGTTGGACGACTATACTGGGAGACGGACATGAAAACAGGGGCGCCGAAAGGCTGAGATCCGCACACTGCGGAGTACCCTTGAACCTGATCCGGGCAATGCCGGCGTAGGTAGTTTGCGGAATGTTCCCATCTTTCACAAACGAAGCCTCTACGCCTGCTGATCGCAGGCGTATTTTGTTTTTGTGTACTATATTTTTAGAGGAGCGAATCCAAAATGTCGAATTCCTATTCCAAGACCCGCATTCTGGTGGAGTGCGCCCTGATGATCGCCATCGGCACCGTGCTGTCGAACATCAAGATCTTCACCATGCCCAACGGCGGCAGCGTCACCCTGCTGAGCATGCTGCCCTTCGTGCTGGTGTCCTTCCGCCACGGCGTCAAGTGGGGCCTGTTCACCGGCCTGGTCAACGGCTGCCTGCAGATGCTGCTGGGCTTCTGGGCACCCCCGACGCCCACCTTCCTGTACTTCCTGGGCGAAGTCCTGCTGGACTACCTCATCGCCTTCATGGCGCTGGGCACGGCCGAGCTGTTTGCCCGCCCCTTCAAGAACCGGATGGTCGGCGTGGCCTTCGGCACCTTTATGGCCGGTGTGCTGCGCTTCCTGTGCAGCTTCCTCTCCGGTGTGCTCGTCTGGGGCAACCTGAACGAGGGCCTGAGCGCCTGGACCTACAGCCTGGTCTACAACGCCAGCTACATGCTGCCGGAGACCCTGCTCACCGTGGTGGCCGCTGTGCTGCTCATCAAGGTGGCCCCGCAGATCTTCGACCGCCAGTACACCAAAGCCTGATTTTTCACGCACCATCGCGCCCCGGCAGGTCCACCGCCCGCCGGGGCGCTTTTCTCTGCAAAAACTTCGCAGGAAATTCGAAAAAAGTGTTGACAGCGTCCCTTCATGCTGGTATAATAACTCACGTCGCAAGACACGAAACCAAACATGTGGGGGATTAGCTCAGCTGGGAGAGCGCTTGCATGGCATGCAAGAGGTCAGCGGTTCGATCCCGCTATTCTCCACCAAAAAAGCACTGTACTTCGTAGGAAGTATGGTGCTTTTCTTTTTGCTGAAGCCGATTTTTGGGGGCTGCATTGCTTCGCCTGCACCGTTTTCAGGCTTTTGCAGGCGGTTCCTATACAACCCCCAACGTTTGACGTTACACCGTTTTCAAAAAGGAATGTTTGCCGCCCGTTTTTTCAGCAGGCTGCTTCATCATCCCCTTCAATGTACGCCGTACAACGCACCCACCACCATGCAGTTTTCCTATTATAATGTGGACGAGGCGTTTCTTCAAACTCCCACTGCAGCACGGGGAAATCTATGGGATTGCCGTGCCGCGCTTCGCAAGTTGGTATCCTCCGTCTATCTGGAAAGCGATTTGAACCTTCCATTCGGAAAAAACGGAAAATTCTTATTCCAACTTGGGTATACTCCTGTTGTGTCCGACATGAAGAAAATCGTTCAGAAAACTGCCGCATTGTCTTTCTCCAAATGGGCGTTAGCCGTATGGGATATGGATACTGCAACATTATATATGGTCAAATACGACAGAAGTCATTGATTTTCTTTGTTTATCTGTGATACCATTCGTTACGAGACCAACGGCGTTGCTCTCTTCGCTTATGGTTGAGACTCCGGCACTCAAAGAAACTTTCCGAAAAACACAACGAGGTTACCATTTTTGAAACGTCGAACTTTTCTTGTCTGCTCCGCTGCACTTTTTTGCGGTGCGCTTCTGGCAGGGGGCTGCACTCAAAAAGCTTCTCAGCCCGTCCTTCAGCAAATTGAATACTCCAATTTGGCAGATTCTAATACACAGGCTCTTCTTTCCAAACTTTTGCAGGATGCCGGCGTATCCGACCTGCGGATACAGACCTTCTTTGATCATGTGCAAAAGTTCAACAATGCTGTGGACCCGGCATGGCTCACCACAGGTTTTGAAAATGCCAAGCCTTCGGATCTGAAATACGATCCTTACTCCATGCAGGACGCATGGACAGAAAAATACGATACCTTCCCCGGCTGGAACTGTCGAATCACCGCTTGTGGGCTGTTCGGTGATTTTATCACTGTCACGGGCAAGGCAGACCTTGACTCAGCCGAGGACACCCTGTTTATGGACTATGAAACACTGGATTCTGACCCGGAATCCCTTTGCGGCGATGAACGGCAAAAGTTTGATGCGCTGTTCGCCCCGGTTAAAACCACCAATACGACCGATATTCCTACCCATTTGAAAACGATTCAACAGGAATGGAAGAAACGCGGTCTCTCCTTCGTAGACGATGATAAGATTCGTCTCGTCTCCGTGGTTCTGCACGATCAGTTCTCTGAAACGGACAATTCTCTTATGATCGGTCATGTCGGCGTTATGCTTCCCACATCGGATGCAGTATATTTCGTTGAAAAGGTCGCTTTTCAGGAGCCGTATCGCTTGTTGAAGTTCAAAAATCGAACCGAGTTGAGCGATTATCTGATGCTGAAATACGACAACTCGTGGGGACAGGATACTGCCCACACCTTTATTATGGAAAATTCAGACCTGATGGACGGCTGGCGCATTCTTGACGAACAGGAAAATGCAAGCTAAAAGTATCCAATTCGCTGAGAGCCGTTCGCTCTGACAGACCATTCGCCCTCTGATACCAAAAAGACGCTGCAACCTCTTACCCAGAGGCGGCAGCGTCCTTTTTATATCGGAATATTTTGTTCGCAGGGGAACTCCGTGCTTATGACAGCGTGTTGATGAACTCCACAAAGGAGGACATATTTGCATTGAATCAACCAATCGTATGATGCTCTTCATAGGAGCATTACATTATCCAGTATGAAACTGGAAGAACCTCTGCCGCTCCCTAAAGGAAAATTGGTAGATACCTTTTTTCAATACAGCCGCTCCATGCAAAGCTCCTGCTCTGCCATGATGGAATCATCCGTGGGGTCATAGACTTGTTGGCTGTGGATCGCATTTTTTATCGGCATGGTTCTACTCTCCTTATTTATAAGGAATCTTTCTCATTTTTCAGTAGATTCTTCCAGATTCTTTCGGTACTGTGCCGGACTGACACCATACTCTTTCTTGAATACCCGGCTAAAATAGAGTGGGTTATCATACCCTACGATCTCTGCAATTTCTCCAATATTGTATTCGGTGTTCTCCAATAAGCTTTGTGCATTTACCATCCGAAGGGACAGGATGTATTGTGCAGGGCTTATTTTCATGT
>ENA-ORSA01001000-ORSA01001000.1-human-gut-metagenome-genome-assembly--contig:-NODE-1000-length-26523-cov-19.170583_pt1 | contig 26523 bp, 24 predicted proteins | sample MGYA00242179_ERZ509142 | MGnify/ENA primary metagenome ERZ509142 (study PRJEB26280, sample SAMEA2338659) | human gut metagenome | biome: human gut; feature: human-associated habitat; material: faeces... | reverse complement strand
CGTACACCCAAGGCGCTGCCTTGGGCTATGTGCTTTTGGGGCTTTCAGCCCGTTTGGTTTGACTTTTGACACACCCTCTTTGTTTATTGCATAATCAGCTTAATTCATTTCAGTCTGAACTCTGCCTCCAACTCTATCTCCATTAACGTCGACACGCTATATACGCCCTCCGAGAGTCTGCCACTTTCATAATAGCTTCTCTTGTATGCGTCGCCGATATCCTTCAGATTCCATGAAGTCGGAATTACGAGCAAAATTCCCTCACCAGGCATTATCTGTCCGTTAGCCTGCATCCATTCATAAGCTTTCGTCGTACCTGATCGCGTCAGAGGATGACGATTTTGTGTTTTTGCATCAAGAATACTTGGAAGCCCAGACAAACGACACGTGTTCTGTGTATGGTTAATAACAATCATACGTATAGAGTCTGACCGTGACGGCAGAACACGACACTCGAAAGCCCCACTCATACTGCCAGTCGCTGTCGGAACGATACTGTCGGATGTCAACTTAAAATGCGGATTTATATTAAAATGCACTTTCTTGCATAATTTGTAAGTACCATTTTTCAATGGAGTGGCAAACTTATTTGAGAAGAATTCCATTTCTGCAGACTTACCTGTTGGCAACTCATAGCCAAGATCAGTGAAACCACCTTTAAAAGGCATTCTACCCCATCCTTCTGCATTCTTTTTATATACTTCAAAGCGATTTCCATATGAGCTGTTCGGACCATGCATGTTGGCCATTGTATAACAGAAACTGCTTTCATCACAATTTGCTACACTGTCTTTCATCGTCAACGTATATGCCATATTGCCCGTAGTGGTAGCCCCTAACACTCGGTAGAACATAGTGTAATAGCTACGGTATCTGCCAATCGGAGTGATTCGCAACTTGCTTATATCCGTATACATTGCAGACGCAAGTTCTTCTTTCAACTTCTCCACTCCAGGAAAGCTTGTTTTCTGATAGGTTATCTTTCCTTCTTTATTTACCACGAAATACGTAGGGATGCCTGAGAACTTATATATTTTGGCAAGAGCGTCAGCCTGTTCTTCAGTCAAACGCACATGCACACCACTTATTGTCTTTATCATCTTGCCCCATTTATCTACAGGCGATGAGGCATCGGCTATATAAACATAAACGACATCAGTAAGTTGCTCTTTCAATGGACGAATGGTAGACATTGCAGCTCTGCACGGCATACACCACGTGTTCCAGAAATCAATGAGCAGACGTTTGCCTTTATACTTATTTATAATCGTGGGCAATATCTGCTGGGCAGACATCTTGGGGTCTATGTCTATAATACTAAATGTAGAATTTTGATTGGCTGATTTTTTAACTTCAGCAAGAATATTGTCGGCTGAAGCAAGCTGCGACTTCAAGTCTTCGTTGTTGGCAAAAAGCAATTCGCGCACCATATCGTTGGCTATGCTGTCATGAGCCGCTGCCATCTGTTGCTCGGTGAGAGGACGCTTGCGATTAAACGAACGACTTAGACGCTTGCCCACAGCGATATCGTCAAGCAACGGGTCGGCAGATATATATTTACGACGAAGGGCAGACGTGAAGTCACTGAGATAATAATAATATCGTTGATTCTTGGAGTGAAGAACAGAGAGTTTTTCCAGCGGCTTGAAGTAAGACACGGTGTCGATACTCATGTCGGCACGTGGCACACCTCTTTTACCAGCTATCATTGGGGCCATAGATATATTGTTCTTAAAGCCAAATAGAGCCGAGGCATAATTCATAGACAGGATGCTCTGCGCCAATGTTCGGGTGGCGGTGCCAATAGCAGCATTTGAATTGATGGCTGCCAACAGTCGTTCATAACTCTGCTGCACATAATCGCGGTATTGCAACGGTGTCATACCACAAATATCATCAAAGGATGTAACGCCAAGCACATCAATCTTTGTCTTTACGCTCTGCAATTCGGTATCTACAGCAGCGTGTTTGCCCTCAAACCACACATATTTCTTTACGTCAGAATCAGTTGCAAAAAGGTGTGTTGCGGCAAGAGTAAGTGTTGGCAGGTCGATGGTTACAGTTGTTGTGTCATTAGGTACGGCAAGAAATGGTATCTCCGTTCTGTTTACACGTATTGTTGCTACAGTTGGCAATATCGCATTGGCGCTGACTTGACAGGTGCCATCTACGCTTATAGAGTCATGTTCGTATGGCATGCGGTATGGCGAGAACCAATTATCAGCAATAATATCGAGCGTGGTCTTGTATTCAGGTTTATATCCAAGCAAGCGCACGGCTACAACTGTCTTGCCAAGATTAAGGTCGGTTGATGGCAACTTGCTGTTCTTATCAGGTGCTTGCTGCAGTAAGTGTTGCGGAATATCGGCGTGCGGACGTTTGCCATCGAGACGCACACCATAAATGTTCCAACCAGAATTGTCGGCTGTTTCACGAAAATCAAACTCTGTTGTTGACTCGGGCATTGGCTTAAAGCGCAATGTGGCTGCAACATATCCACATTCGGGCACTTTCACAAATACTCCCTTAGGCAACTGCTTGCTGCCTATATAGTCATATTTCACTCCATTTGCCATAATGGAGGCATGCGAATCTATGCCTACATCGCCACTCGCCTGATAAATTTTCACGTCGATAATGGTAGCCTTCTTGTCGAGCGTCACACGCTCAATCTCTAATTTGTGATTGTTTGAGCCTAAGAAGTAAGGCCGCTCAACTACTCGCTTGGCTTGTGCCGTCGTAGCAACAAGCAACATCAGAAAGGCAACAAGCGATAAGGCTTTCTGAAGTGAATGCTTTGTGTTCATGTTATTATTGGTTTTGTCTGCATAATAATATAATGATGCAAAAGTATAAAAATAAATCCACCGGCAAAAACAATAGAAATGAAAATGTAGTCCTTTTGCCCTTCAAATGTAGTCCTTTTGGTGTGCAAAAGGACTCCTTTTACAGGGCAAAAGGACCACATTTGCAAGCCAAAAGGACTACATTTGAAAAGCAAGTGAAATCATTCATCATAAAAACAGGCTTTTTCTGAAAGACTTTCACTAACTTTGCACCATATATAATATGTATGCCGCCGATTATCTGACGACAATAAAACAATAGGTATATGGAAAACATCGAAGTAATGGTGATACTTTTCATCATTGTTGTGCTGGGATATGCATTGTGCAAGCTTGGCTACATGGGCGACCGATTCGACCAGAAGTTATCGTCAATAGTTATCGACCTCACCTGTCCGGCATTGATTCTGTCGTCGGTAATGGGCAAAGAACTGCCCGACCGTACATTGATTCTGCCTCTGTTAGGCGTAGGTTTCCTGACTTATATCTTGCTGCTTATATATGGATTCTGGGTGCCACGACTGGTCAGCAAAAACCGTGACGAACAAGGCATGATAGGATTTGCACTGATGTTTGCCAATGTAGGATTCATAGGCTACCCGATAGTTTCATCCATCTTCGGTCCGAAATCAATATTTTATGCAGCCCTGCTGAATATGCCCAACACCTTCTTCATATTCACGGCAGGAGTTATGCTGGTAAAGGGCGAATACAGCATCAAGAGTCTTAACCCAAAAGTTCTGTTCTCGCCGGCTATGATAGCAGCCTTCATTGCAGCGCTTATTGTGGCTTTCGGCATTCACACGCCCGACATAATAGCTCGTCCTGTAACAATGGTGGGCAACATCACCGTTCCGGCTGCACTGATGATAATAGGCTCGTCGATGGCACGTCTGCCACTGAAGGACATTATAGGCAGTCCGAAGGTATACGTGGCTTCATTCTTGCGACTTGCCGTTGTCCCCATATCGGTTTATTTCCTGTTTAAAATATGTGGTGTGAGCGACATTATCAACAACATCAACACTGTCGTCATCGCTATGCCTGTAGCCTCATTCGGCACGATGTTCTGCATGAAGTATGGACGCAACCCGTCGCTTATGACCGAGATTACATTCATAACAACCGTGGCATCCATACTCACAATACCACTGATAACGATGTTGTTCAGATAAAAATCATTGGTTAAGCAGTAGCTATACGACTTTTATTTTGAGCCAATTGCCGTTATCCCACGCTTTTTTACTAATTTTGCAGTTCAAAAGAAACATAATATATAACACTATATGGAATTAGCATCTAAGTACGACCCACAAGCAGTGGAGTCGAAATGGTATCAGTACTGGCTTGACAACAAGCTTTTCAGCAGCAAGCCAGACGGACGTAAGCCCTACACTATCGTTATACCGCCGCCTAACGTGACTGGCGTGCTACACATGGGCCACATGCTCAACAATACTATACAGGACATCCTCGTACGTCGTGCACGTATGGAAGGCAAGAACGCTTGTTGGGTACCGGGCACCGACCACGCTTCAATCGCTACCGAGGCTAAGGTGGTAAACCGCCTCGCCGAGCAGGGCATCAAGAAGCGCGACCTTACTCGCGAGCAGTTCCTTGAGCATGCTTGGGACTGGACCAACGAGCACGGTGGCATAATCCTCAAGCAGCTGCGCCGTCTTGGAGCAAGCTGCGACTGGGATCGCACAGCATTCACTATGGACGAGAAGCGCTCGGAGAGCGTACTCAAGGTTTTTGTCGACCTCTATAAGAAGGGACTCATCTACCGCGGACTGCGTATGGTGAACTGGGACCCTAAGGCTCAGACCGTGCTTTCTACCGAGGAGGTTATCTATCGCGACGAGAAGAGCCATCTGTTCAATCTGCGCTACTATGTGGCTGACGCCGATACAAACCCTGTTGTGCCTACAGGCTGTGAGGGTGAGGTTCTGCATCAGGATGCCGACGGCCGCTACTATGCCGTTGTTGCCACCACACGTCCGGAGACAATCATGGGCGATACAGCCATGTGTGTCAACCCGAAGGACCCGAAGAACCAGTGGCTGCGCGGACATAAGGTTATCGTTCCGCTCGTAAACCGTGTTATCCCTGTTATCGAAGACCGCTATGTTGACATCGAGTTCGGTACTGGTTGCTTGAAGGTTACTCCTGCACACGACGTCAACGACTACGCTCTCGGCAAGACTCACAATCTTGAGACTATCGACATATTCAATCCCGACGGCACTATCTCAGAGGCAGCCGGCATGTACGTAGGTATGGACCGCATGGATGTGCGCAAGCAGATTGCCGAAGACCTGAAGGCTGCCGGCCTGATGGAGAAGATTGAGGACTACGACAACAAGGTAGGATATTCTGAGCGCAACCAGGACACTGCCGTTGAGCCACGTCTCTGCAAGCAGTGGTTCCTCTCGATGAAGCACTTTGCCGACATCGCTCTGCCTCCAGTACTCGAGGGCAAGATCAAGTTCCACCCTACAAAATATGTAACTACATACCGCAACTGGCTGGAGAACATTCAGGACTGGTGTATCTCACGTCAGCTCTGGTGGGGTCATCGCATCCCGGCTTACTTCCTTCCTACTGTCGAAGGCGAAGAGGAGAAGTACGTTGTAGCACTCACTAAGGAGGAAGCTCTTGAAGAGGCCCGCAAGATTGAGGGCTATGAGAACATCACAGCCGACCAGCTCGTTCACGACGAGGACGCTCTTGATACATGGTTCTCGTCATGGCTCTGGCCTATCTCGCTGTTCGACGGCATCAACAATCCTGGCAACGAGGAGATCAAGTACTATTATCCCACTTCTGACCTCGTAACAGGTCCGGACATCATCTTCTTCTGGGTAGCCCGTATGATTATGGCTGGCGAGGAATATATGAAGGACGTGCCCTTCCGCAACGTTTACTTCACTGGTATCGTACGCGACAAGTTGGGCCGCAAGATGTCGAAGAGTCTCGGCAACTCGCCCGACCCAATCGGTCTTATCGAGAAATATGGTGCCGACGGTGTACGTATGGGTATGATGCTTTCGGCTCCTGCAGGCAACGACATTCTCTTCGACGAGAGCCTTTGCGAGCAGGGACGTAACTTCAACAACAAGATATGGAATGCCTTCCGACTCGTTAAGGGCTGGCAGGTGGCTGAGGGTGAGCAGCCTGAGGCTAACGCTATTGCAGCCAAGTGGTTTGAGGCTAAGCTGAAGCAGACCAATGCCGAGGTGAACGACCTCTTCTCTAAGTATCGTATCTCTGAGGCGCTGATGGCTGTATACAAGCTGTTCTGGGACGAGTTCTCAAGCTGGTATCTTGAGATGGTTAAGCCGGCTTATGGCTCACCTATCGATGCTACATCATACAATCAGACTCTCGCCTTCTTCGAGACTCTGCTTAAGATGCTGCATCCGTTCATGCCGTTCATCACCGAGGAACTGTGGCAGCACATCTACGACCGTAACAATGGTGAGTCGATCATGCGTGCCGAACTGAAGCTCGACGCTCCTACCGAGGATGACAACAACATCGCTAATGATATAGAAAGCGTTAAGCAGATTGTGGGTGGCGTGCGTACAGTACGCAACCAGAAGAACATCCCCAACAAGGACGCTCTCGTGCTGCAGGTAGTTGGTCAGAACAACTTCGAGGCTTACTCTTCGGTTATCACCAAGATGGCTAACCTCTCAGCTATCAATGTTGTGACTGAGAAGGACGCTACTGCTTCGGCATTCATGGTTGGCACCGACGAGTTTGCAGTTCCTCTTGGCGATATGATCGATGTTGAGGCAGAGATTGCCAAGCAGGAGGCTCAGCTCAAGCACCTTGAGGGATTCCTCGCAGGTATCAAGAAGAAGCTCTCTAACGAGAAGTTCGTTGCTCACGCTCCCGAGGCTGTTGTAGCTATGGAGCGCAAGAAGCAGAGCGACTCTGAAGAGAAGATTGCTGCGCTGAAAGAATCGCTTGCAGCTTTGAGAAATAAATAAATTATAAGCCCCACCCCCTGCCCCTCCCCCGTAGGGAGGGGAGCGGTATGTTCTGTAGCTCAAATCATTTCTGGTGTTTCATACACTATGGATTTCATCTATTGTAGATTTCTTTATCTAACAAAGCATATCACTCCCCTCCCTGCGGGGGAGGGGTTGGGGGTGAGGCTTTTTTCCTCTTTCTTACTATATGCTTAAACATTTCTTCTTCCTACTAATTTCTATCATCACCCTCGCATCTTGCGGTAGCGATGATCCCGACGGCCCTACTCCACCCAAGCCATTCGTTCCTACAACTGCCGCCAATACCGTATTTGTGTTTATGCCTTATACTGGTGATTCAAATCCGTTCTACGGTTATCTGCTCGACAATATCAAAGATATGGAGGAAGCCATAAAGGAGAATAAAGGATTGGGCGATACACATCTGATTGTTTTCATATCGAAAGATTATAAGGAGAGCCACCTTATCAATATCGGCTACGAGAATGGCAAATGCCGACGCGACACCGTTAAGACATACGACAATGCCTTATACACTACAGCAGAAGGCATCAGCTCTCTGCTTGATGATGTGAAGAAGTATGCTCCTGCCAGTGTTCAATACTCAATGATTGTGGGATGTCATGGCGAAGGATGGATGCCTTCAAGCACCCGTAGCACAAGATGGTTTGGCGGAAGCAAATACCAAATCAACATTTCTGACTTGGTGGATGGCATAAAGAACGCAAATATGTCGATGAACTACATATTGTTCGATGCTTGCTATATGTCGGCTGTAGAGGTGGCATACGACCTACGTGACGTCACCAAATATCTCATTGCATCGACAAGTGAGATGATGAGTGCTGGTATGCCATACAAAAAGATATTGAAGCATATCATCAAACAAAATCCTGATTACGCTTCGCTGACAAAGGATTTCATCGACTTCTACAAATCTAATTCCAATCCATACGGCACTATTGCCGTAACCGACTGTGCGCACATAGAAGATATGGCGGCACTGATGAAACAAATCAATTCAACGCACGAGGAATTGACCGATGCCGACAGCAAAGTTCAGGACCTGGATGCCGGACACCGCACACCTACTGTCTACTTCGACTTCGGCAGTTATGTCAATGCTCTGTGTGCCGACGATGAAGGCGCAAAGGCACAATTCAGCTCTTTGATGAACGAACTTGTACCATACAAGGGTTGTACAGATTATATCTACTCTGATTATGACAGAAAGGAATTGAAAGTAAACGAATTCTCAGGACTAACAATTAGCGACCCGTCCGAACATTCATCTGCCATTAATACAAAGAAACAGACTGCGTGGTGGAAGGCGACGCATTAATTGAAAATACATACTAATAAAAACGACAATAGAGACAAATGGCAACAATCTTATGCGCTATGGCATAGTAGTTATTGTTGACCTTTGTCTCCATTGTCGTTTTTGTATTATCTTCAACGGCATCATCAACAGTTTAAGATGCTGCTAAATGATTTTATTTTCTGATTACCAGACTGTTGTTGTCCAACCCAACATGATGGGCAAAAGAAATGGCGGTGCCGTCGAATACTGCCGACACGTCGATGCCACGGCGCACAAGCTCGTCAATAAGAGCCCGGTCATGGGCTGCACGCATGGAGTTGAAACCACGATTTCCTACCTGACTATTGAATGATTCAACAAGTGAAGTGAGTGTTGTTGCTGCAAAACGCGCAGCAAAATCGTTGTAAAATGAATTGTTCATAAAGACTTATTTTTGAAATTAAACTTAATTCCACATCGTATCTTGACCACCGTGGCTGTCGTGCTCGGTTGGTGCAGATTTTAAACTGCTCTTGATGTTTCGAATGCAAAGGTATAAAGAATAATGGGATGGACAAAGAAAATCAAAGGAAAATCTTCTTCGAAAATAATGCATATAACAAAGCCAATAATCTTATATAATACCAAACTCTCTTAGCTGCTTCTTATTTACGGTTGGACTCTCTTTTACGGTATTGAAAATCAGCTCCATCATTTCCGTATCTGAGATTTCGCCACGATAAGTACTTTTATTGAATTTACTTCTCTTTGCCACAATAATTTTTGAACAGTTTATAAACGAGTTGTGCTCCAAAAATGAAAACTGCTCAACCGTTACCGGCAACTGATAGTCTGTAACTGTTGCGGGCAAATTATAATTGATGTTTGAGTTTATTACTAATCCACCAATAACATTTCCTTCATTATCAAAACCAAGGATGATAAAGAATTTATTGCGTGTAGCATCTCCTGCCTTGGGAGTAATACCATTCTTTTGGTCAAGGTAGAGTAAGTGAACATCTCCGACATTAAGGTTGTCTTGTGCTAACTTGTCAGCCATATTCCCTAATAAATCCCCAAGATTCGTCATGACAAAGCTGCCTCCACCAATAGATTGTCCTTTATATATTCTATCATATCATCAGATGCCATGCCATCTTTTGCCATGCCAATAATATCCATGACCTTACGTCCCTGCTGTGCATAAGCACGTTTCCATTCTTCGCCATGTGATTTTGCACGTAGCTCACCGTATGGAAGATTTACGTTCTCACAGATAGACTTATCTAAAGCCTCTATATCTGCTTTTGACAGGTACTCAACATCTGGTTGACGATTAGCTTCAAGCATATAATAAGCATCGTCAGTTCCTTTAGAAATGGAACTGTTTATCATTGCTTGCAATTCTTTATCACACTGTGGGTCACCCTTTATACAATTATAAAGAACTGAAGGTACTGGTCCATCAGGCAATGCACAGAATTCGTCAGAAACCATAGGAAATCCATATTTTGCCAAATATGAAATATTAGCAAAATATATTACCTTGAACACATGGTAATAGTCTAACCCTTTTGTTTTGTTCAAGATGTATAGTAAAATCTCTGTCAGTTTCTGTTTGTCGAAGTTCGTCATTTCAAATGCTATTTTATCAATTACAAAATTAATACTTATCATGCATTATGCAAAATTTTCATAAACTTTTTACAAAATATTATATATTCAGATAGAAGCGGTAACTACTCAGCACCCCTATAGAAAATTTCTCGTTAATAAACTATAAACTTATCCAACTGTTAAAATGATGTTAATCTATACACCCTTTGTTTACAGCCATTTTTATTTTATATATATTTGTAAACAAAAAGCCTAATGCATAAATCTTGTTTTCCAATTCGACTTCGAGAAGCCCGCAAAATGTGCGGCTATAGCCTTGACCAATTTGTTAAGGCTGCAAAAATCCGATGGCATTTTGGGACTTAGCACATTTGCAGACGAAAGTCATCCATTGATAGTTGTAGATATGCATCCACAAAAGACTACAATAGAACGACTCCGATTCACGGCTTGCCATGAACTCGCCCATATTCTCCTGCATTTCTCCGACGACTGCAACATTGAAAAGATGTGCAACAAATTCGCCAACTTCTTCCTCTTCCCCAATCAGACCTTCATCGAAGAAATGGGGGCAGAACATCGTGAGCAACTCACTCTCGAAGAAATGATTGACCTAAAGGAGCTATACGGCATCTCAATCGCTGCTCAAGTACATGCCGCGTGGGACTTACGAATGATCTCTCGCGAACACTACGACTGGTGGTACGACGAGATGATAAAGAAGAATCGACTGGAAGAAGGTTGGGGAGATTATAGTTTCCCTGAGACAATCAGAAGAGAGTCAATTCAATAATAAAAAGTTTGATAAAATAAAATATGCAGAATAATTGCATCTTTTATCTAATTAACGTTAAATAAAAGAGCAACATGATAATATATTTGATAACTTTATAGACCATAAATGATTTTTAGTGATGAAGTTTAAGATAAATTTAAAAATGAACCGAGAGCATGGAGACCTACTGCCATTCAACTACCAATACGAGCAGTCTGCAGTCATTTATCGCATATTGGCGCAAGCTGATACGCAATATTCATCATGGCTCCATGAAAATGGTTATCAATTGAATGGAAGCAAGAGATTTAAGCTATTTTGCTATTCGCCTTTTATATTTGAAAAGGTAAGACCTTTGCCGAAAGAAGGATGTCTTAATATCATGGGTGAAAGAGCTACTTGGTACATTAGTTTCATTCCAGAGAAAAGCACCATGGAGTTCATTCAAGGTATATTTGCTCATCAAAGTTTTACCATTGGCAATAGGAAATATCAAGTTGCATTTGATGTTGTTGGAGTAGAAGCTATGCCCATGCCGCCTTTACACGAAGAAATGACATTCCAAGCCTTGTCTCCTATTTGTGTTAAGCAACATGAGGACAACAAAATACAATACTTATCTCCTGACAATCCTAAATTTGCCCAAGGCATACTAAAGGGACTGTTGGCAAGGTTTGAGAGCATTCATGGGCAACCATTTGATATGAATGACAAGGAGTTTTCATTCGAATTGACAGACAATAAGGTCAAGTCGAAGTTGATAACGATAAAAGCCAATACTACTTACGAATCAAGAGTACGTGGATATCTCTGCTCCTTCCGCATGAAAGCACCTTTAGATTTGATGAAGATTGCTTATGAAGGAGGTGTTGGAGAACAATGTTCACAGGGTTTTGGATTTATTGAAATAAAATTATAAAATGGAAAGAAATATAGACTTATCAATATTGAGAAAGCTACCAGAACTGCAAACACAAGCAGTTCTGACAATTAGACCATTAGCGCCATTGTCTTTGGTGACCGAATTGCCTGGCTCTTTTTATAAGACCATGAAATATCCAAGCAAGAAGATGCTTTGTGGGTTATTTGAGAATATGTTAGGTTGGCATTTTGACAACAAATTACGACTTGAGATATTCAAAGATATGGTTAAGGCTCGCAAGAAGCAAAAGATTGATTTGAAAAAGGAACAGGTTATACATGGGTCTACTTACTTGCCTTTATTAATGGAATACTTTGATATTTCGGGAAATATTTCCTTGAAAGAATTCAAAAGCATGTTCAATTATAGCGACTTGTGGAACAGGGGTTATAGACGTCCTGAATCAAATATACACTTGAATGGTTGCAGAAATATAGATGTTTCTTTAGTAGCAGAAAGATATAACTTATTTACTAAATGGAATGACTTGACAAGTAAAAAGGAATCGAAGGCAAAGAAAGACGAATGGGTTAAAAACAATATATGTAAAATCCCATACTTTTACACATCGCCAACACCTCGTGAGTATATCTGCTTGGATGCTGTGATGGAAATACCTTTAATGTTGGATGTGAATTTTGCTGAATTGCTTTTAGCAGAGGCGAAAATATCCAATATTTGTTATTTGGGTAATAGTGAAGGATGGGTCAACATTAAAATCAAAGAGGTAGAGATATGACAACACATGTTTATCTAAAGTATGCTATAGCTCTCTTGATGGAAGAATATGGTTTGCAGACAGAGCAAGAAATCACATTCAAAGAGATTAAAGAGGAATTGGAGAAAGGACTTAATGCTTTTAGCGTTAAGCCCATAGGTGATTATTGCGGACAAACTAAAGTACAATATGGGTTTACAAAAGAAAAGAATGATGCGAAAAAATTCATCTTTCTCGCCCCGAACACAATTACATCAGAAATGAAAGCCTCTAATTTGTATAATGCCGTTTGTAAAACTTGTTCCGAGGAAAATATAGAATTGCTTAAAACGCATGACATATCACAATCAGAAGTGCCAATATCAGGTGAATTTAATAGATTTACTGATAATGGAACAATTCAACGTGGTAAATCAAAAGCTACTGCGTTTGATCAATGTCTCGCATTGATAACATCAACAACCGCTTTAAAACCTTGTTTGCAATATAAGTCTGGAGCAGGAAAAATATCAATGGACAATACTTGCCTTATACCAGACTTAGGCATCACGGATTTACAGAACTTCATAAAACTATTCAAACGAATTCGCATCCAAAAGTTAGACAGTTCGTTGATGGTAGGTAAAGTAAAGTGTGAAAAAGGAAAAACTTTAAAATATATACCCAAAAGGCCCAATATATTCAATGGTAATTTTCCCAATGCACCACATAGTAGTGCCTTAGGAAGCATTGCACTACTTGGGGCTATCGGAGAGATGACAAAAGAAAAAGATGTTTCAGAACTTGCCAATAAGGTTCTTGAGAGTCTTAAGGATTGTAATTTCTACGCAATAAAATATGGCGATGCCAGCGTGTTCTCATTTAGTCATTCCATAATAAGATTGGCAGAAAGAGGCAAATTGAGAAGAATTGTTGACAGCCTGTATTATGTAGAATTATACAAGGAAGGCAGGAGGTCAACAAGTAATGCATTTGAATATCAAAAGTTCGATTTGTTTGCAAGTCGTTTCCTACAGATATTCAATCGTCCTGCGTTTAAGGATTTTCTCGCCTTCAGAGCAGAATACCCATACGAAATTGAATTATTATTAAATACATATTTTTGTGATATGGAAAAAATAGATAAAGAAATTGTAACCTCAGCCAAAGAACTTGGTAAATGGCTTAATTATGTAGCTTATCGCTCTGCAAAAAAAGAGGTAGGAACTTCGTCAAAATTGGACGATTTAATAAAAGCCAAGGCTAAGGTAATAGTAGAACTGGAAAGTTCTGTATTCTCAACCAAATCGGGAGATGCTCTTATTGCTTACACAATAACAAGAGCTGGTCGACTTTCTGGATTTGATGCACCTGCAGAAGCCTCTTTGTTTATGGAAAAGGCTGCAAGTGGAGAACTTCCATTGGAACAGGCAAAGAATTTAATCATTGCGTTTTCAAGATTGAAGTCGAAAAAAGAGGAAGCAGACAAAGCATATTCAAACGACAATCAATCTATTGAGAATGAAAATGAAGAAATGACAGAAGATTATAGTAACATATAAAAATATGTATTATGGAAATTAAAGGAATTTTAGTGTCGCTATTGGCTCCTTTCGAGGATCATATAGCTAATGGAGGTGAAAAATTATTGGGAAACGCCTCTTCCATTAAGCGTCGCCCTGATGGACGTGTTTATATCTCTGGTCAGATGCAACGCCATGTGTTGTTTTCTGCAATAGACCGTTTGAATAATGCTGACGAGGCAAAAGGAGACACATTTGTTTCGAATGGTGACGGCATAACGGATAAGATTGAATCAGATTTAAGAGCTGACATGGGAGGATTTATGCATCCTTCCAAAGGTGATTATTCTGGCAGACGAACAGCCCCGTTGTCAGTAACTCCAGCAGTAGCGATGAATGAAAGTGAGGTAGGTCGTGACCTTCTTATGCGATTGAGAGTCAATACCGAAGGCGAAAACGCTAATGAGCAAGCAATTGCAACACGTGAATTCAGCCAGGGAGATATTATGCGTATGAATTTCTTTCTTGATATAACCTCACTTAGTATATCAAAGGCATATAGTTATGAAAAATCGTTTAATGTTGGTACTGTGTATTATAAGCATGCAACAGAAGCAGAAAGAAAGCGCAGAGCTTTGCTTTATCTTAATGCAACCCGCTTGATGAACGATTATGCCAATCAGGCACGTAATGCAGTATGTGGCGAGCCTCAACAAGTGATAATCGTATTTGATAATATACTTAGCAGAAAAGCCTCTCGCTATTTTGAAGCAGAAGAAACAGAACGTGCGAACATTCTGAACGAATTGGATGAAAGAGGGGCTAAATACTTTATTGGTGATGACCATACAGAAAATAGTGTATTGAAAGCTTATAATGAGGCTCTCGAGTTTTTGAAGTCAAATGAACTATACACATGCGATTCTGACGACAGTAAGGTGAGAAGTTTTGAAGATGTATATGTAAACACAAAAGAAACAAAGACAACCAAGACAAAGAAGCAAGAAAAGAAGATAGACGATACTCCTTTTTTGTTTGAGTAACAATGTATAACCATAAATTAGTATAAAAATGGAAGTAGACAAACGCAACAATATATTGGCTAAACCTTCAGGCATAACATTAGAACAGCATAGTTCTGATGTTATGTCAGAAATGTCCGATATTTGTCAGATTTTTATTGGCACTTGCGAGAAATACAAAAAGTTGACGGGTAAAGATCTGGCAATGCGTTTGTCTGTCTCTGCGAAATGGCATGATAACGGCAAAGCATGCAAAACATGGCAAGAAGCATGCAGGAAGGATTTCCATAATTATCTATTGTGGAAACAAAATCACCATGATCATTCTTTTAAAGAATACAGTTCTGAAAAACGTAACGAAGCCGGATGCCATCTTAAAAATGTCGGTATACGACATGAATTCTATTCATTAGATAAAGCTGTTACCACCAATATGCCTATTTCCATATTGGCGGCTATAGCAGCGCATCATGGAAAATTAGGACTTGGCTTTGAGGACAAATGGATGAGCAATCCTTCTTTTAAGCAATTCTGGAATGTATTTCGAAAGACATCCAATGATATATCAGAAAAAGAGAATTTGACTTTAGTATGTGACAAATTATTAGAATTTGACACTATTAGAGGGTTGCTTAGGTTTGCTGACCATAGAGCAAGTGCAAAAGAAGACGGAGAATTTGTACCCCAATTATCGTTCTTTGATTATCATTTTCCCTTTGATGACAAACGGGGAATTCAAAAACTTGTAGAGGATAATTGGGATAATGAGATTCTACTTGTACGCGCTCCAACAGGAGCTGGAAAAACAGACGCTTCTCTATTATGGGCCTCTCGCCAGATAGCCGCTCACAAAGCCGATCGTCTTGTAATAGCTATGCCAACTCGATTTACGGCAAATGCTCTCTCTGTAAACGTAGCATCCACCTTGTCTGATACAGGCTTGTATCATTCCAGTGCTTGGTACTCAAAGTATTCGAAAGTGCAAAATGGAGAAATGGATATGACGGAAGCATTGGCTCAACAAAAAATGGCAAAACTTCTTGCAACACCAATTACAGTATGTACCATTGATCACTTGTTGATGTCTTTGACCTTTACTCAAGAAAACCATCATCTGATTTGCAGCAATCTCGCCAACTCTTGTGTAGTTATAGACGAAGCTGATTTCTATGATGATTTTACCCTTGCCAATATACTCTTCCTATTAAAAGTGCTTCACAAATGGAATGTTCCGGTTATGATAATGAGTGCATCTTTGCCAAAATCAGCTTTACAATTATATAGAAAAGCAGGATTCAACATTGAAAGTATATTGGAAGACAAAGATAGCGATAGATATAAAAAATGTTTCAATATAAGAAAACAGATAGAGTATGACAATATACAGGATATAAACTATCTGTTGGAATACAGTGTAGATAGAGGAAATGCTATTATCTACCTTAACACGGTGGATAAAGCCATAAAAGTATACAAGGAAGTAAAAGATCTTGTATTAAAAAGCGGCAAAAACATCCCTGTTATCCTGTATCATAGTAGGTTTACAGAAAAAGACAAACAACGTAAGGAAAATATGTTGCTTGATAATTTGGGAAGAAAAGCATGGAACAATGGTATCGCTAAAGGAATAGCTATTCTTACACAAATAGGAGAAATCAGTATTAATATTAGTTCCGAACTAATGATTAGTGAAGTATGTCCAATAGACAGACTTATGCAGAGAGCAGGAAGATTATGTCGCTTTGATAATTCAGTTGGAGAAATGTATATATTGATACCATACAAAGACAACACTCTCTACCCAGCTCCATACGGCTCGTATTCTCAAAATGATAAGTCATGGATTCCATGTAAAGCTTTATTGTCTACTATGGACATACTTAAACGTGGTATATATTCAGCACAAGATTTGGTCAATATTCTAAACAAGGTGTATGCAGAAGAAACAAATTTCAGCATAAAGGCCCAGACTAACGTAAAGGCATTGGAACAAATGTTTATTAATAATTGGCTAATAAATCCAGTTGAAAAATGGAATGATGATGATACTCACTCCAACACTTGGAAAAGCCGGGATATAGGACCACAAGGAATAGTTTTTGTAATAAAGCCTGAGTGTACACATTTTTACAATTATTCCGAATATGCGGAGTTTGTACTGTCCTATTCCATCAGTTTACCAGTGTATTTACTGGATAAAGGACGGAAAGAACATCGGATTGATTCAAATTGCAAAATTACTATCGGGTCTAACGAACCAATCTTTATAAATGTTATACGTGAGGGTTTTTATACATTTGACGTAGGTATTGATTTAACCAACAATGAGGAGGACAATTTCTTATGATAGTAACAGGTACTCATTTCAACTATTACCAGCTTTGCCATCGCAAACTATGGCTGTTTGCCAATGGCATCAACATGGAACAAGAATCTGACTTGGTCTATGAAGGAAAGCTGGTGCATGAATCAAGTTATCCGCAACGTACATCAAAGTATGAGGAAGTGGAGATTGATGGTATCAAAGTGGATTACTATGATGCCAAGAACAAGGTCATCCACGAGATAAAGAAATCTAATAAGGTGGATAAAGCTCATGAATGGCAACTGAAATATTACATGTATATTTTCGAACAGCATGGTATTGATGGCGTGAAGGGCATATTGGAATACCCTCTTTTACGTAAGACGCAAGAAGTGATACTAACAGATATAGACAGGGAAGAAATCATGGCTATTGCAGAAGACATCACAAAGATAATCTCTCAAGAGACATGTCCACCAATTGCTAAGAAAGGCATCTGCAAGAATTGTAGCTACTTTGATTTTTGTTATATAAACGAGTTGGAGGAAGAAGAATGAAAAGAAGTTTCTATCTGTTCAACCCAGGCATTATGGAACGCAAAGACAACACCTTGAAGTTTACGCCTGTGGTAGTGAACGAAGACAATACGGAGATTAAGCAGCAACCTCGATACATTCCTATTGAGGATGTTGCAGAACTGTATGCCTTCGGCAGTCTTAGAGCCAATAGCGCATTGTTCAATTTCTTGGGACAAAAAGGCATACCCGTACATTTCTTTGATTATTACGAGAACTATACGGGAAGCTTCATGCCTCGCGAAAGTCTTCTTTCAGGCAAGGCATTGTTGGCACAAACATCTGCATACCAAAACAAGAAGAAAAGAGTTGAATTGGCACGAAAGTTCATTCAGGGAGCAGCATGGAATATGGTTATGAATCTCAACTACTATAATCGTAGAGGGAAAGACTTACAAGGCGTTATCGATACTATTAAGAGATTGAGTGGTACTTTAGCAGATGCCAAGGCCGTGGATGAAATTATGGGAATAGAAGGAAATATCAGACAGGCATATTATGCTGCATTCGATATCATTCTCGATGATTTCAACATGGGAGCAAGAACCAAGCAACCACCAGAAAACGAAGTGAACGCCCTAATTTCTTTCGGCAATATGATGTGTTATACAGAAACACTTAGAGCAGTTCATCAGACTCAACTCAATCCTACGATTAGTTTTCTCCACACTCCTGGTGAACGACGCTATTCTTTATGCCTTGACATTTCTGAGATATTCAAGCCTATTATCGTAGACAGAGTTATTTTCAAGGTGCTAAACAAGCATGCTTTAAGCACCAGTCATTTTGACAAGAAGCTCAACAAATGTCTTTTGAACGAAAAGGGAAAGAAGATTTTTGTAAAGGCAATGGAAGAGCGCTATGACGAGACTTTCCGTCATCGTTCTTTGGGACGCAATGTAAGCTATAAGCATCTTATAAAGTTGGAATGCTATAAGCTACTGAAAGATATTTTGGGAATAGAAGAATATAAACCTTTTAAAATGTATTGGTGATATGTATGTGATTATAGTTTATGATGTCGGTGAGAAGCGAGTAGGCAAAATGTTGAAGCTTTGCCGCCAGTATTTGTGTTGGATTCAGAACTCCGTTTTGGAGGGAGAATTATCTGAAGCTAAACTTCGGGAATTGCAGATAAAGATGAAAGCTATCATTGATGAATCCGAGGACAGTGTCATTGTTTTCACCAATAAAATGGGGTATAATATGAACAAACAGATTCTTGGAAAAGAAAGAATGACTACCGATAATTTCTTATAATAAAAGTTGTCGATGTGGTTCTAATTGCAGGATTTTGATTAGGCAAAACCCACAAAAGTGCTCTTTGACTTATTGAGACCTCCATAAATAGGCAGGTTGTCGTATGACCGCAGAAAAAATATCATTAGACATCGACATTTTTTCTGAAGTATTTTTGTATCTTTACACTCGCAAACCCACTTTATATATGGACATTTATATCTTAGATTTAATGGGTTCTAATCGTACCTTTATGGAATTGAAATTGAATCAATCGAAATCACCTTGATAACGAATGAAGTTCTAATCGTACCTTTATGGAATTGAAATAGACATAATGGATGTGGATTATCAAGAAGTCGGGGTTCTAATCGTACCTTTATGGAATTGAAATATTCGGTAAAACAAGAATTGGATGCCGAAAAGCAAGTTCTAATCGTACCTTTATGGAATTGAAATTTATGAACGTCCTTGAACCGATATGGGTTTCCATCTGTTCTAATCGTACCTTTATGGAATTGAAATTTCAGGTAAAGCAAGAAGCCTTAAAAAATCTGACGTTCTAATCGTACCTTTATGGAATTGAAATAACCTTTGCCGGGCTTCAAACTTTGGCGCAAAGACTGTTCTAATCGTACCTTTATGGAATTGAAATATTGCAAAGCGCATTGGATAGCCTTTATTCCGATATGTTCTAATCGTACCTTTATGGAATTGAAATACCTTATAGACATTGACAAGGTTATCACCATCAAGTTCTAATCGTACCTTTATGGAATTGAAATTTTCATCTTCATTGTCGGCACGTGAAACATCATAGTTCTAATCGTACCTTTATGGAATTGAAATTCGGGATTGTCTTTGGGGTCATATACGCCTTGTTGCCGTTCTAATCGTACCTTTATGGAATTGAAATCAAGATGCAAGCAATACAATCCCCAAGACCGGGGCGTTCTAATCGTACCTTTATGGAATTGAAATCCGACACGAGCAAGGCACAGGAAAGGAAGTCGGAGTTCTAATCGTACCTTTATGGAATTGAAATATGTTGAAGCGGGCAAATTGCCGATGGCGTTACGGTTCTAATCGTACCTTTATGGAATTGAAATACATCCTTGTTGATTGGGTATGGGGGTCGGGAAAGTTCTAATCGTACCTTTATGGAATTGAAATAAAGCAAACCCGAAAAGTTGCGGTTTTGAAACACAGTTCTAATCGTACCTTTATGGAATTGAAATATTTCAATGTTGAATTTGAGATTGAGCAATCAAATGTTCTAATCGTACCTTTATGGAATTGAAATACAGGTATGGCGACCGTGTGGCAAGCCGACTTCGGGTTCTAATCGTACCTTTATGGAATTGAAATACCTGACATCATAAAGCGTTACAGAAAAGGCATTGAGTTCTAATCGTACCTTTATGGAATTGAAATAGACATAATGGATGTGGATTATCAAGAAGTCGGGGCGTTCTAATCGTACCTTTATGGAATTGAAATACCGCAAGCATCCGACAATATGGAAGATGATTTGCGTTCTAATCGTACCTTTATGGAATTGAAATACAGGCGCACGGCAACCGACATTTCATCCGCAAAGCGTTCTAATCGTACCTTTATGGAATTGAAATATGCTTGCAATGGTCAGCAGATAACGGCAATCAACAAGTTCTAATCGTACCTTTATGGAATTGAAATCAATGTTTTATAGTAAAACAATAAGAAGTTAAATGTTCTAATCGTACCTTTATGGAATTGAAATAAGATTGTTCTTTGCTTGCAAGGATTTCCAACAATGTTCTAATCGTACCTTTATGGAATTGAAATACGGTTCAAGACACAAGGCATTCTTGGTGTTCAGGAGTTCTAATCGTACCTTTATGGAATTGAAATTTGCCAGTATCGTATTGCGTACTTTTTGGTCGCGAGGTTCTAATCGTACCTTTATGGAATTGAAATAACGGCGACACTCTTATATCTAACACGACCAAGGTAAGTTCTAATCGTACCTTTATGGAATTGAAATTTATGTGTGCGGAATGTCCGTGCCACCCGTGATGATGTTCTAATCGTACCTTTATGGAATTGAAATTTTCAATGACCGTTGTAATGCGGCTTGCAAGTTGCGTTCTAATCGTACCTTTATGGAATTGAAATACAACTTAGAGCCTTACGAACCCACCCATCCGGGGTTCTAATCGTACCTTTATGGAATTGAAATTTAATCCACAACCAATGTTCTTTGTCTGTGAATGTTCTAATCGTACCTTTATGGAATTGAAATTTGACCCCGACAAAGGAAAATCGGGCGTGGCGTTCCGTTCTAATCGTACCTTTATGGAATTGAAATACCAAGATGGGCGTGATGCGGCTTTGCTTGCATGGTTCTAATCGTACCTTTATGGAATTGAAATTGAAGTGACAGGGTTACGCTTCAATCAATATATCACCGTTCTAATCGTACCTTTATGGAATTGAAATTGAGGATATACATTTCAGGAAAGATAAGCGGCTTGGTTCTAATCGTACCTTTATGGAATTGAAATTTGTCTATGATGAAACGGATGTTGCCAATTATGTTGGTTCTAATCGTACCTTTATGGAATTGAAATCTTGGCGGCATATTTCGGCAATGGTGAATGTGTCCGTTCTAATCGTACCTTTATGGAATTGAAATACCGTCTTGAAGCTGCCCCGGTGTCCTACAATCTGTTCTAATCGTACCTTTATGGAATTGAAATTACACAAGGCGGCAATCAACAAGTCCTTTTTGTAAGTTCTAATCGTACCTTTATGGAATTGAAATAGAAGAACTTGTCTTTCTTGTTGTACTTATCGACAGTTCTAATCGTACCTTTATGGAATTGAAATATGGCTTTTTCAATGCCTTTTTGTCTTAAAAGAAAGTTCTAATCGTACCTTTATGGAATTGAAATGGCGGAGCGCGTTGTTGTGGGTGCGCAGGGCTTCGGTTCTAATCGTACCTTTATGGAATTGAAATATCTCGGGGTCGTCAGGCAGTGTGAGGATAATATGTTCTAATCGTACCTTTATGGAATTGAAATCTTGTCTTGGTAGCTCGATGCCTGGTCTACAGTGGGTTCTAATCGTACCTTTATGGAATTGAAATGTCAAAGTGGGTGAATGAGTCTGCTGTCAGCAAGAAGTTCTAATCGTACCTTTATGGAATTGAAATGTTAGAAAACATAATGCTTTGCACACATCTTCAAGTTCTAATCGTACCTTTATGGAATTGAAATCTTACAAAGACGGAAGCACACAAGGCGTCGCTCTTAAGTTCTAATCGTACCTTTATGGAATTGAAATGATGTTATGGGTTCCCTGAACTCTTTTCAGTCAGGTGTTCTAATCGTACCTTTATGGAATTGAAATTACTTCAATGACCGTCTTTTTTATAATGTTGGTCTGTTCTAATCGTACCTTTATGGAATTGAAATTTTTGAGAAGTCAAAGTACTCAAAGAACGGAGAGGTTCTAATCGTACCTTTATGGAATTGAAATAAAACTAATCGTGTCCTTGCTGTCCTTGGTATTCGTTCTAATCGTACCTTTATGGAATTGAAATAATCAAGGACGGCACTAAGTACGTGCAGTTTTGTGAGTTCTAATCGTACCTTTATGGAATTGAAATCATTATGTGACTACCCTTTTTGGTCCTATTACGTGTTCTAATCGTACCTTTATGGAATTGAAATCTTTCTAAGCCAAAAAATATTCCAAATTCATTTGTTAAGTTCTAATCGTACCTTTATGGAATTGAAATAATCATATAACAAGGCTACTGGGACATATTCGGTGTTCTAATCGTACCTTTATGGAATTGAAATTGTGGTGAATGTGCTGCCTGTCGTGACTCTCGCAAAGTTCTAATCGTACCTTTATGGAATTGAAATATCGGTACAGGGCATTTGCCCTATTTCCGACAACGTTCTAATCGTACCTTTATGGAATTGAAATCCAGCAGCACGTTCAACAAAAGCTGCAGGAAGACCAAGTTCTAATCGTACCTTTATGGAATTGAAATCCGCAAGGCCATGTCGGGCGCGGGATGGGGTAGGGTTCTAATCGTACCTTTATGGAATTGAAATGATTTACCAATTAATGAAACTATACGTCCAGATGGCAGTTCTAATCGTACCTTTATGGAATTGAAATCAAATTTCGTCCCTTCGTTCCTACTTCTCAACCTGGTTCTAATCGTACCTTTATGGAATTGAAATTACACGGAAGGAGGCAACGAATGAGCTGCCCCTTGTTCTAATCGTACCTTTATGGAATTGAAATTTAAGTGTTACTTGAAAAGACTTTCCTTCGAGAGTGGTTCTAATCGTACCTTTATGGAATTGAAATTGATTCTCAACGTCTCAAATCTTTTCACATGAATTTAGTTCTAATCGTACCTTTATGGAATTGAAATCATATAAACCTCGTCGCGCTTTCTTAGACGAATATTTGTTCTAATCGTACCTTTATGGAATTGAAATCTGCCTTATCCGCACTTGTTCGCGTCCGCAACAGGGTTCTAATCGTACCTTTATGGAATTGAAATAATGGCGTTGTTTTGCAATATCAATGTGGCTTCACTGTTCTAATCGTACCTTTATGGAATTGAAATCGCTTTGCTGTTGATGACAATACTACGATTCCTTGGTTCTAATCGTACCTTTATGGAATTGAAATACAGTTAGAGAGTTCTTTGAGGAAATTAGTGAAAAGTTCTAATCGTACCTTTATGGAATTGAAATGAAGTATAAGAAACGAGGTGAAGAAATTGAACGTGCTAGTTCTAATCGTACCTTTATGGAATTGAAATAACGTTTCCGTGGTCGCTATGTTGATGACTTAGGGTTCTAATCGTACCTTTATGGAATTGAAATAGGTAATGACCCTACTCTATTTGGCATAGACTTAGATAGTTCTAATCGTACCTTTATGGAATTGAAATGCACAAAGCGCAGGAACACTATTATCAAAGGATTGTACGTTCTAATCGTACCTTTATGGAATTGAAATACTTGCTTCTGAGGAACATGGACCTCAATCAATTTGTTCTAATCGTACCTTTATGGAATTGAAATTGTGGAAAGATTTAAGACGAAGAGAATCGTGGCGGGTTCTAATCGTACCTTTATGGAATTGAAATGTAGCAACCTTGTTTTGAACGTCTTGAACTTTATTAGTTCTAATCGTACCTTTATGGAATTGAAATTTCATTAATGCGTGAAGATTCCTCAAAGAGCGAATTGCGTTCTAATCGTACCTTTATGGAATTGAAATTAACATTTAAAACCATTATCATCTGTCGCTTCTGGTTCTAATCGTACCTTTATGGAATTGAAATATTTTGCGTCTTTCGTTAAAATGACCGATGTTGTGCGTTCTAATCGTACCTTTATGGAATTGAAATACGGATTGTTTATCGCCTTATGGCTGCTGCCCTGCGTTCTAATCGTACCTTTATGGAATTGAAATTCACAAAATGGACTCCTCACCGTTCAGGGTACTCCTGGTTCTAATCGTACCTTTATGGAATTGAAATTTGACAAGCCTACTTCGTAGGTGATGCCGTTAATGTTCTAATCGTACCTTTATGGAATTGAAATAGGATTATTAAATAGAGGATACTGAAGTAGTATTGTTCTAATCGTACCTTTATGGAATTGAAATACATATATCCCCGATACGTAGTTGACTACCATCGAAGTTCTAATCGTACCTTTATGGAATTGAAATGCAGATTGTTTAGCACGTTCAATTTCTTCTCCACGTTCTAATCGTACCTTTATGGAATTGAAATCTATTGCGTATAATCGGAGTCGTCAGTTGACTCAAGTTCTAATCGTACCTTTATGGAATTGAAATCTGAGTACGATACAGGTGGGCTTGTTCTTGAGCAAGTTCTAATCGTACCTTTATGGAATTGAAATTTGAGAGTATTCATGCGGATTTGAAGCCACGTCTTGTTCTAATCGTACCTTTATGGAATTGAAATCTCGGCGCAGCTCACGCAGATAGCCTTCACTAAAGTTCTAATCGTACCTTTATGGAATTGAAATCAAGATACTCCTTATCACGCATATTTCGGTACGCGTTCTAATCGTACCTTTATGGAATTGAAATGATGAACGCCGATGGCGAAAAGATAAGCGAAGGTCAGTTCTAATCGTACCTTTATGGAATTGAAATGCCAGTGCAGCGGATCGGGTCGCCGTCCTGTGCGAGTTCTAATTGTACCTTTATGGAATTGAAATTTGGAAAGAGTGGTGGAATATCAATGGCAAGAAATGGTTCTAATTGTACCTTTATGGAATTGAAATGAAAATAAAATTGTAAGCATTAGCATCATCGAGAGTTCTAATCGTACCTTTATGGAATTGAAATAAGGTTTTCGGGGGTCTTTGTGATGGTGAGCGGTGAGTTCTAATCGTACCTTTATGGAATTGAAATAAAGGTGGAAGTCGACGCAGCAGATGCACAGGAGTTCTAATCGTACCTTTATGGAATTGAAATAGGTTATTGGACTTATAGGACTTCGGAAGACAATCTGTTCTAATCGTACCTTTATGGAATTGAAATCGTGTCGTATGCAGCAAGAGCCTTGTTCACGTCTGTTCTAATCGTACCTTTATGGAATTGAAATTCGTGTCCTTCAGTTCCTCGATAATCTGCTTGTGGTTCTAATCGTACCTTTATGGAATTGAAATTGGCAAAAAGCATTACTATTGTATTACCTTATTGTTGTTCTAATCGTACCTTTATGGAATTGAAATTAGTATATCAGAAGGCGAGAAAGGTAATCAATGGAGGTTCTAATCGTACCTTTATGGAATTGAAATAGGCGAACGGAGCATGAAAGAGCAGCACCTTGTTGGTTCTAATCGTACCTTTATGGAATTGAAATCGACAATCCACGTGAGATAGTCATAGACATTCGTGAGAGTTCTAATCGTACCTTTATGGAATTGAAATGTTGTTTACAGTTGCAGATGAGGGATAGCGAAACGCGTTCTAATCGTACCTTTATGGAATTGAAATGTAACTATTCAGCGAATGCCATAGCATAGCTGAATAGTTACGTGACGTATTATATGACAACAAAAACTATAAAGCGATGAGTTCAACTATAATTCCCCTCGTTCCTTCTTCATTCGCTCTTCGATACATCTACATTATGCTTTCGTTATACCTCCGTTATGCCTCCGTAATACCTCCATTATGCCTTCGCTTCGTTAACGGAGGTAGATCGAGTTCACTACGGAGGTAGATCGAGTTCACTACGGAGGATGAACGAAGAACGAACGAAAGAGCAACGGAGAAGAAAATGCTATATCAACAGCAAACGCTGTGACGACACAAGACTACGACTAACATTGTTGCGAATGTGAGCATAGGTATAGACATAGTAAGCGACATGCTGACTAATCAAGATATGCCTCCATCTCAGCCTATACCATTCCAGCGCAACGGAAGTAGCGCCTACATTATTTTAGGAACGCTTCACCACGCTTTGCCTATACTTTAGGCAAGTTCCACTTCTATTTTGCCTATGTTTTAGGAAAGATTCACTCTGATTTTGCCTATGTTTTAGGGAAAAGCTGTATCTTTGCAACACGAATCAATAGTATAACTATTATGATACACAGACTATTAATCGAAGATTTGACCGAATGGAGCAAA
>ENA-ORSA01000995-ORSA01000995.1-human-gut-metagenome-genome-assembly--contig:-NODE-995-length-26587-cov-3.274046_pt1 | contig 26587 bp, 19 predicted proteins | sample MGYA00242179_ERZ509142 | MGnify/ENA primary metagenome ERZ509142 (study PRJEB26280, sample SAMEA2338659) | human gut metagenome | biome: human gut; feature: human-associated habitat; material: faeces... | reverse complement strand
AGTGAAGGAAGAAGAGGAAGAAGAAGGAGATCCGAGAGAAGAACTTGTAAGAAGACTGATTGAATATAAGATTTATAAATATGCCTCTTTACAGTTGAAAGAACGAGAGATGACGGCAGAGAAGAGTTTTTTTAGATCACCAGATATTCCACCGCAAGTACTTGCATACAGAGAAGAGATCGATCCTGTGCAGATGTTATCAGAGGTAACTTTACAGAGGATTTCTGAAGTTTTTCAGTTTGTGATGAGAAAACGACAGGATAAGTTAGATCCGATCCGAAGCGAATTTGGGGAGATCAAGCAGGAAGAGATCAAATTAGAAGATAAGATCACGGAAGTGTATAATTATATTATACAATATAAAGAAGTGAACTTTTATGACCTTCTAAACGAACAGGAGACAAAAGAAGCAGTGATCGTCACATTTCTGGCGGTTCTTGAATTGATGAAGACAGGAAAGATTTACGTTCAACAGGAAAATATCGAAGATGATATTTTCATACGGGCACTGGAGTAATGAATTTATGAAGAATAAACTTGCAGCGATCGAAGGAATTTTATTTTCGATGGGAACAAGTGTGACAAGGCGGCAGCTGATGGAGGCACTTGAGATAGATGATGAACAGTTTGATGAGTTGATCAAACTGTTACAGACAGAATATGACAAAGAAGAGAGAGGAATCCGGTTATTGGAACTGGATGATGCTTATCAGCTTTGTACCAAAACAGAATATTATGGATCATTGATAAGAATTGTGAATCATCCAAAGAAACCAAGGCTTACGGATGTAATGCTTGAGACTTTATCGATCATTGCTTATAAGCAGCCAGTAACGAAACAAGAGATTGAAGCGATCCGAGGTGTGAAATGCGATCATCCGATCAACAAGCTGTTAGAATACCGGCTGATCAAAGAGGCTGGACGGCTGGATGCGATCGGGCGTCCGATCTTGTTCCGTACGACAGAAGAATTTTTGAGATGTTTTGGAGTAAAATCAACAGATGATCTTCCAGTTGTTGGAGAAGAACAGGTGGAAGATTTTAAAATACAGGCTCAGGAAGAAGTGAAATATACACTAGATGAGACTAATCTGGAAGAAGAGATGGAGGAGATGTAGTATGGGCAAAATGACAGGAAATGAATTTCTGGTAAAGGCATTACAGGAAGAAGGTGTAGAGAAGATCTTTGGATACCCGGGTGCGTGTGTCATTGATATTTTTGATGAAATCTATAAGCAGGATCAAGTAGAACTGATTCTTCCAAGACATGAGCAGGGGTTGATCCATGCGGCAGATGGATATGCAAGAGCTACAGGAAAAGTTGGTGTCTGTCTGGCAACAAGTGGACCAGGTGCCACAAACCTTGTTACAGGAATAGCAACAGCGAATTATGACAGTGTGCCATTGGTGTGTTTTACAGGACAGGTTGCCACAAATCTGATCGGTAATGATACATTTCAGGAGATCGATATTGTCGGAGTTACAAGAAATATCGCGAAATTTGTTATAGTTGTCCGTAAAAGAGAGGATTTGAATCGCCTGATCAAAGAGGCATTTTATATTGCAAGAACAGGGAAACCGGGACCAGTCTTATTAGATCTTCCAAAAGATGTGATGGCAGAATTAGGAAGTGATGAATATCCAGAGAAAGTCAATATCCGTGGATATAAACCAAACACGAAACCACATCATGGACAGATTCTTCGTGCAATGAATATGATCTATGATGCGAAACGTCCATTATTCTTAATTGGTGGAGGTGCGAAGATCGCAGGGGCACAAGAAGAGATGTGCAAATTAATGGAAACATTAAAGGTTCCAGTTGTTACAACGATCATGGGACGAGGAATTGTACCAACAAATCATGAATTATATTATGGAAATATTGGAATGCATGGAAATTATGCTGCAAATCAGGCAGTAAATGGTTGTGACCTGTTGATTTCCATTGGAACAAGATTTAATGACCGAATTACAGGAAAACTTGGAACATTTGCATCGAATGCCAAGATCATTCATATTGATATTGATACAGCGGCGATCTCTAAGAACGTTACAGTTGATGTGCCATTGGTAGGAGATGCAAAAGAAGCCATCGCATTAATGTTGTCTATTGCAGAAAATGAAGAACCATGTAAAGTAGATGAATGGCTGTCAAGAATGAATGAATGGCATGAACAAAAGCCATTAGTAATGGAAGAAAAAGAAAAATTAGTTCCAAAACAGGTTATTGATGCGATCAATGAGTACTTTGATGAACCAATTGTCACAACAGACGTTGGACAGAATCAGATGTGGACGACACAGTTCTTACAACTATATGGAAGACGACAGATGCTGACATCTGGTGGACTCGGAACGATGGGTTATGGACTTGGAGCTGCGATCGGTGCACAGATCGGCAACCCGGATAAACAGGTGATAAACATTGCAGGTGACGGCTGTTTCAGGATGAACATGAATGAAATCGCAACTGCAGCACGCGAAAAGCTGCCGTTGATCGAAGTGATCGTCAACAATCATGTACTTGGAATGGTTCGCCAGTGGCAGGATCTTTTCTATGAAAAACGTTATTCCGCAACTGTTCTTGACGACGGTGTGGATTTTGTAAAATTAGCAGAGGCAATGGGGGCGAAAGGATATCGCGTGACCAGCCAGGAAGAGTTCAAAGAGGCTTTTAAGGAAGCACTTGAATCAGAAGTACCGGTTTTAATTGATTGTATCATCAACTGTGATGACAAGGTGTGGCCGATGGTTGCACCGGGAGAGGCAATCAGTTCTTCATTTACCGGTGAAGACTTAGCAAAAAAACAATAATCATAAATCAGAGGAGGAAGTTTAAGATGAGCAGAGTGTATAATTTTTCTGCAGGACCGGCTGTATTACCGGAGGAAGTATTAAAAGAGGCAGCAGATGAAATGTTGGATTACAAAGGAAGCGGAATGTCCGTTATGGAGATGAGCCACCGTTCCAAAGTATATGACAATATCATCAAAGAGGCAGAGCAGGATTTAAGAGACCTGATGAATATTCCGGATAATTACAAAGTCCTGTTTTTACAGGGTGGAGCATCCCAGCAGTTTGCAATGATCCCGATGAACCTGATGAAAAACAAAAAAGCAGGTTATATCGTGACCGGTCAGTGGGCAAAAAAAGCATATCAGGAAGCATCCATTTACGGCGAGGCAGTAAAACTTGCATCTTCCGAGGATAAGACATTCTCTTACATACCGGACTGCTCTGATCTTGATATTCCGGATGATCTTGATTACGTTTATATTTGTGAGAACAATACCATTTACGGAACCAAATACAAAAAACTCCCGAACACAAAAGGACATACATTGGTCGCTGACGTATCTTCCTGCTTCTTGTCAGAGCCGGTAGATGTCACAAAATACGGTGTGATCTACGGCGGCGTTCAGAAGAATGTCGGACCGGCAGGTGTTGTTATTGTGATCATCCGTGAGGATCTGATCACGGATGATACCTTACCTGGAACACCTACCATGTTAAAATACAAGACACATGCAGATGCAGATTCCCTTTACAATACACCGCCATGCTACGGCATTTATATCTGCGGAAAAGTATTCAAATGGTTAAAGAAGATGGGCGGACTTTCCGTGATGAAAGAGCGCAACGAAGAGAAAGCTAAGATCCTTTATGATTTCTTAGACCAGAGCAAATTATTCAAGGGAACTGTGGTACCGGAGGACCGCTCCTTAATGAACGTTCCGTTTGTAACCGGAGATGCTGACCTGGATGCAAAATTCGTAAAAGAGGCAACAGAAGCCGGATTTGTAAACTTAAAAGGACATCGTACCGTTGGCGGTATGAGAGCATCAATCTACAATGCCATGCCAAAAGAGGGCGTTGAGAAATTAGTAGAGTTCATGAAGAAGTTCGAGGAGGAGAATGCATAATGTTCAAGTATAACTGCTTAAATCCGATCGCAGCAGTCGGTCTGGATCTGTTTTCGGATCAGTATGAAAAAGTAGATGAGTTAAAAGATGCACAGGCTGCGTTAGTCAGAAGTGCTGCAATGCATGATTTAGAACTGCCGGATACCTTAGAGGCAGTCGCAAGAGCCGGTGCCGGAGTCAACAATATTCCGCTGGACAAATGTGCAGAAAAAGGTATCGTCGTATTCAATACACCGGGTGCAAATGCAAACGGTGTTAAAGAGCTCGTGTTTGCAGGTATGCTTTACGCATCCCGTGATATCGTAGGCGGTATCGAATGGTGTTTAGAGAACCAGAACGATGAGAATATTGCAAAGACTGCAGAGAAGCAGAAAAAGAACTTTGCAGGAACCGAAATTTCCGGAAAGAAATTAGGTGTCATCGGTCTTGGTGCGATCGGTGTGTTAGTTGCCAATGCAGCAATCCATATGGGAATGGAAGTATATGGATATGATCCGTATATCTCTGTTGCAGCAGCATGGAACTTATCAAGAAGTGTTAAGCACATCAGCAACGTAGAAGATATCTACCGTGAGTGTGACTACATCACGATCCATGTGCCGCTTCTGGATTCTACAAAAAAAATGATCAGTGCAGACGCAATTGCTATGATGAAACCAACTGCGATCATATTAAATTTTGCAAGAGATCTGCTTGTGGATGAAGAAGCAATGGTGGATGCACTTGCAGCAGGAAAAGTACACAAATATGTATCTGATTTCCCGAACACAACAACCGTTGGTGCAAAGGGCTGTATCGTAACTCCACATCTTGGAGCTTCCACAGCAGAGTCAGAGGATAACTGTGCGATCATGGCAGTGCGCGAGATCCGCGACTACTTAGAGAATGGTAACATCGTTCACTCTGTAAACTTCCCGGACTGCAGCATGGGGGCATGTACAACTGCAGGACGTATCGGAATCTTACACCGCAATGTCAAAGGTATGTTAAGTTTATATACAACGATCCTTGGCGATGCAGGAATCAACATTGATGGAATGGCAAACAAATCAAAAGGTGATTATGCATATGCACTTTTGGATCTGGATACTTCCATTCCGGATGACGTACTTGAAAAATTAAAAAATACAGAAGGTGTCTTAAAGGTTCGCAAGATCTGCTAGAAAAAACAGCAGTGATATATGACAATAGAGTGTTCATAAAACGAAGATTTTATTGTTACCTGGGATCGGCACAGGAGAGAGTTATAAGAAAAATGGTAACTATCGCATAAGAAAAAATGAGGTGCAGCAAAAATGGCAGATATCAGACCGTTTATGAGCATCAGACCAGAAAAAGGGAAGGCAGCTAAAATCGCTGCCCTCCCTTATGATGTTTATAACAGAAAAGAAGCAACTGAGGAAGTGGAAAAGAACCCGGAGTCTTTTTTAAAGATCGACCGTGCGGAAACGGGTTATCCGCTTTCCGTGGATATGTATGACGACAGAGTGTACGAAAGGGCACACGATCTGTTGTGGGGGATGGTAGAGGATGGCTCTTTTATCAGGGATCAGAAGAGCTGCTACTATATTTACGAACTTACGATGAATGGACGCGTGCAGACAGGTATTACCGCATGTGCGTCGATCGACGACTATTTAAACGGTGTTATCAAAAAACATGAGAACACCAGAGCGGAAAAAGAGGCAGACCGTATCCATCATGTAGACGTCTGCAATGCGCAGACAGGACCGATTTTTTTGGCATACCGGTCAGATCCGGTGATCAACGGAATCGTAGCACAGGTCAAAGAGGGAGAGCCGGAGTATGATTTTATATCGGAGGACGGGATCAGACACCGCGTGTTTGTGATCGATGACGACGAAAAAATAGCTGCGGTCTCACAGGCATTTGAAAATATGGCAGATATCTATATCGCAGACGGTCATCACCGTGCGGCTTCCGCAGTAAAAGTCGGTTTGAAACGAAGAGAAGAACATCCGGACTATGATGGAACGGAAGAATTTAATTATTTCCTGTCCGTGTTATTCCCGGACGACCAGCTTATGATCATGGATTATAACCGTGTGGTCAAGGATTTAAACGGATACTCTTTCCAGAGTTTTTACAAGGAAATGAAAAAACGCTTTGACGTGACGGAGATCACAGATCAGAAAGAAAAGAGACCGCAGGAAAAAGGCAGCTTTACCATGTATATGGAAGGACACTGGTTCTTTTGTAAGTTCCGGGAGGACGATCTTGCCGCAGTGGCAGATGATCCGGTAAAAAGTTTAGATGTATCAATGTTACAAGACCTTCTGCTTCATCCGGTACTCGGCATCGGAGATCCGAAAACAGATGGAAGAATCGACTTTGTAGGAGGAATCCGCGGCATGGACGAACTGGTCAGACGCTGTGAGGAAGACTGTTCCGTTGCATTTGCCATGTATCCGACCTCGATCACAGAGCTCTTCTCCGTCGCAGATGCCGGAAAACTCATGCCTCCAAAATCTACCTGGTTTGAGCCGAAGCTCCGCAGCGGTCTGTTCATTCATTCTTTAGAATAAGGAAATTCCTTAGAGCAGGACAAAATGAGAAATGGAATTTTGAAAACTTATAAAGAACTGAGGAAGTTGTGAATCTGTGTCAGGTTCACAACATTCATAGCCTAAAGATGATTTTTTTAAAATTCAAATTCGAATAAAAACGAAGGGAGCCATATATGCTGGCAGAAAATGTAGAAGGAATCGCAAATGCAACTGAGACCGTCGAAATGTTAAACCAGGCGCAGGAAAACTTACAGGAGGTTGCGAAGAACCCTGGAATCGTAGGCACATGGCTGCAGGGTCTGATCCCGGATCTTTTGAATTTTGCATTTCAGGTTGTAGTTTCGATTATCATTTATATTGTCGGAAGCAAGATCATTAACCTGATCTTAAAAATGTTCCGCAAATCCATGGAACGCAGAGATGTCGATACCGGTGTCAGACAGTTTGTACTGCCATTGATCAAATACGCACTATATCTGGTACTGATCTTTATTATCATGGGACTGTTTGGAATTGCAACCACCTCGGCAGTGGCAGTGCTTGGTTCTGCTGGTGTGGCAGTCGGTCTGGCATTACAGGGCAGCCTTTCAAATTTTGCGGGTGGTGTGCTGATCTTATTGTTAAAACCTTTCCGTGTCGGAGATTACATTATAGAACATTCCGGCGGGAAAGAGGGTACGGTAACAGAGATCTCCATTTTCTATACGAAACTGCTCACCATTGACAACAAAGTGGTCATGGTACCAAACGGTACACTCTCTAACAGCAGCATCACGAATGTTTCCACCATGGAGAAACGCCGTGTGGATCTGGTAGTAGGCATTGCATATGAAGCAGATATCAGAACTGCAAAAGAAGTGTTGTATTCTGTTGCAGAAGCGGAGGAGGCAAGACTGCCGGAAGAAGAGATTCTTGTATTTGTGGATGAACTCGGAGATTCTTCCGTAAACATGGGTGTGCGTATCTGGGTAAAAACAGAGGACTACTGGTCTGCAAGGTGGCGCCTGACCGAGAATATCAAGTATGCGCTTGACAGTCACAATATTTCCATTCCATATCCTCAGATGGATGTGCAGATCAAACAGTAAATGACAGGGAGAAAAGAACGGTGCAATTATCATGGTGTTGGGGTCAGATAGTGCATTTAAACTTCTTGATTGACAAATTGCGCAAAGCCGTGTCTGTTTTGTTCCATTGTACGAAAATAAGAAAATCTAAGCCTGCCTGAGTCAGGTTTTCTCAGAATGACGTGAACGGCAACAACGAGTCCTCCATGACTCGATGCTGCCTTGTTCTGCCATCCGTGGCAGAACATCACTGTGTATTACCAGGCAGTCTAAGATTTACTAATTTTCTCCCAAAGTCACAAAAGCAGTCTCGGCTTTGTGCAATTTGTCAGTCGTTATGTTGTGAATGCACTGTTTGCCCCCAACATCATTATCATACGAAATGTGTATATGTACCGCTTTTTTTGTGTATAAAAAACCCGCAAATACAGTAAAACAGGAGCTTGACAAGTCTGAACGTGAGCAATTTTAACACTTCAAACGTGACGGATATGAGTGGTATGTTTACAGGCTGCGGAACCAGTAAAGTTACCATGAAACAGTCATAACGCTCTTATGTGCAAAATTAACAAAGATTTCTAAAAAATGTTGACAAAATAAGTGAGATATGCTAATTTTGATTTGTTAGGCAAAACAGATGACAAAGAGGATTCTGTTGAATGGTTATTTTATGTATTTAGGAGGTTTTTAAAGAGTTATGCAGCAGGGAACTGTAAAATGGTTTAATGCCAAAAAAGGTTATGGATTTATTTCGGACGAGCAGGGAAATGACGTATTCGTACATTTTTCCGCATTGAACATGGATGGATTTAAAGAGTTAAAAGACGGTGAACGTGTTGAGTTCGAGGTTACCGAAGGAGAAAAAGGTCCTCAGGCTGCCAATGTAAGCCGTATCGCATAACAGCAGATGATTCCATAAGTACCAAAAAGGGAGTGTAAATATTACATTCCCTTTTTAAGTTGTATAAAATGTGATATAATAAGACTGCCGAGCGAAGCGAGTGTAGATCACGATCATGTGCTGCTTTTGCGCATGATATAATGAGCGCAAGTGAGTCAACATGCTTGCTTGATTGACGAACGGCGAATTGGATTATGTGCTGTTTTTTGCACATAATATAACAGACATAAGACCATATTTTGGAGGAAAACGATGAAACTGACTGATTTGGAAGCATACGAGATTTTAGAACAGTGCCCTTTGCGTGATTTGAAATCCGAAGGGTTTATTTTACGCCATAAAAAAAGCGGTGCAAGAGTTGCGGTAATTTCAAATGATGATGATAACAAGGTATTTTATATCGGGTTCCGTACGCCGGCAGAGGATTCTACAGGTGTACCACATATCATAGAACACACAGTATTGTGCGGTTCGGATAAATACCCGGTCAAGGATCCGTTTGTGGAACTGGTCAAGGGATCCTTAAATACATTTTTAAATGCGATCACTTATCCGGAGAAAACGATTTATCCGGTGGCAAGCTGCAACGATACGGATTTTCAGAATCTGATGAGTGTTTATATGGATGCGGTATTCCATCCGAATATTTATAAACATCAGGAGATTTTTAAACAGGAAGGCTGGCATTATGAGCTTGAGAGCGAAGATGCGCCGATTACGATCAACGGTGTTGTATATAATGAAATGAAAGGTGCTTTTTCCTCAGCTGACGATGTGCTGCAGCGGGAAATTTTAAATTCCCTGTTTCCGGATAACACTTACAGTAACGAGTCCGGCGGAGATCCGGAACGTATCCCGGATCTGACCTATGAGGATTACCTTGATTTTCACCGCAGATATTACCATCCGTGCAATTCCTATATTTACCTGTATGGAAATATGGATGTGGCAGAAAAACTCCGCTGGATGGATGAGGAATATTTAAGCCATTATGAGGAAATTGAACTTGACTCTACAGTAAAGGCACAGAAGCCATTTGAAAAACCAGTGGAGATCACGAAGAAATACCCAATCTCTTCCGCAGAACCTGAGGAAGATAATACCTATCTTTCTTATAATCTGGTTGTGGGGGACATTTTAGATAGAAAACTTTATCTGGCATTTGATGTGCTTGACTATGCATTGCTCGGTGCACCGGGGGCTCCGTTAAAACAGGCACTGATCGACGCGGGCATCGGAAAAGATATCGTTGGCGGTTATGACAGCAGTACCATGCAGCCGGTATTTTCCATCATTGCAAAAAATGCGAACAGTGCAGATAAAGAGAAGTTTCTTGCGACGATACAGGATGTGTTAAACCGTCAGGTAAAAGACGGCGTGGATAAGAAAGCACTGCTTGCCGGGATCAGTGCGTCAGAGTTCCGCTATCGCGAAGCGGATTTCGGACAATTCCCGAAGGGACTTTTATACGGCATCCAGTGTTTGGACAGCTGGCTTTACGATGACATGCAGCCATTTATGCATGTGGAGGCATTAGATACTTACCGTTTCCTGCGGGAGCAGGTTGAGACCGGATATTTTGAAACATTGATTGAAAAATATCTGCTTCACAATCCGCATGCGTCGGTGGTTGTGATTGAGCCGGAGAGAGGTCTTAATGCAAAAAGAGAAGAGGCACTGGCAGAGAAACTTGCTGCATATAAAGACAGCCTGAGTAAAGAGGAGATCAAGCAGCTTATCGCAGACACGAAACATTTAAAACAGTATCAGGAAGAGCCTTCACCAAAGGAAGATTTGGCAAAAATTCCGATGTTAAAACGTGAGGATATGAAACGTGAGGCGGCACCGCTTTACAATACGATGAAAAAATGCGGTGACACGACGGTCGTACACCATGAAATGTTTTCAAATGGTATTGATTATCTGCGCATCCTCTTTGATATCCGTGATATGGAGATCAAAGATCTGCCGTATGTTGGAATTTTAAAATATATCCTTGGCTATATGGATACAGAGCGGTACGGATTTTCAGAACTGGCAAATGAGATCAACATCCACACCGGTGGAATATCCGCAAGCTGTGGTGTTTATCCGCATGTGAAGAAGCCGGAGGATATGCAGTTTATGTTTGAACTGCGTGTAAAAACGCTTGCATCGGAGCTGCCCCAGGCGATGGATCTTTTGCGTGAGATCATAATGACGACAAAGATTTCTGATGAAAAGCGCCTGAGTGAGATCATTGCGCAGCTTCGTTCAAGGGTGGAGGCGGCATTTGACGGTTCCGGACATTCGGTGGCATCCATGCGTGCGCTGTCTTATTTCTCAAGAGCGGCATATTATCAGGAGGCAACCGCAGGCATTTCCTTCTATGAACTGGTCGCTGATTTAGATGAACATTTTAATGAGAAAAAAGATGCACTGATCGCACAGCTTGAGAAAATGGTACAGACGATATTTGTACCGGAGCGCATGATCGTCAGTGTTGTCTGCGAAGAGGCAGATTATCAGGCGGTAGAAGCACAGATCGCTTTCCTGTTAAAAAATCTGTATCCGTCGAAGGAAATCGTGAAAGAGCGGAGTCTGCCAGAGCTTCATTTAGAAAAGAAAAATGAGGGATTTATGGATGCCTCCCAGGTGCAGTATGTGGCGAGAGCTGGTAACTATGTGCGCCACGGATTTTCGTATCACGGTGCATTGCGCATTTTAAAAGTCATTATGGGATATGATTATCTCTGGATCAATGTCCGTGTCAAGGGCGGAGCCTATGGATGTATGAACAGCTATATGCGGAATGGAGATACTTATTTTGTTTCCTACCGTGATCCGAACTTAAAGAAAACGGATGAGATCTATGACGGTATCCCGCAGTATCTTGCCGATTTTAAGGCGGACGAGCGTGAGATGACAAAATACATCATTGGTACGATCAGTGATATGGATACGCCGATGAATCCGAGTGCGAAGGGAGCACGTTCCATGACCGCATATTTACAGGGACTGGATTTTGCGGATATCCAGAAAGAGCGCGATCAGGTGATCGGTGCAACAGATGAGGATATCCGTGGCTTAAAGGATCTGATCGCATCCGTGCTGGAAGAAAAAAATCTCTGTGTCATCGGAAACGAAGATAACTTAAAGAGTCAGAGCGACATGTTTATGCAGCTGAAAAATTTATATGAATAATTTGGGAATGGAGTACGAATGAAAGAAAATTTTAAATCGGGATTTGTCACAATTATCGGCAGACCAAACGTTGGAAAATCAACTTTAATGAATCATCTGATTGGTCAGAAGATCGCAATCACATCCAATAAACCGCAGACCACCAGAAACCGTATCCAGACTGTCTATACGGATATGGAACGCGGACAGATCGTATTTTTGGACACGCCGGGAATCCATAAGGCAAAAAACAAGCTGGGTGAATATATGGTCAACACTGCAGAACACACATTAAATGAAGTGGATGTGATCCTCTGGTTAGTAGAGCCGTCGAACTTTATCGGAGCAGGGGAACAGCATATCATCGAGCAGTTAAAAAAGACAAAAACACCTGTGATTCTTGTCATCAATAAGGTGGATACGGTCAGCCGTGACAAGATACTGGAATTTATCGATACTTACCGCAAAGTATATGATTTTGCCGAGATCGTTCCGGCGTCCGCCCTGCGCGCACAGAATCTCGATACCGTACTTGACATGATTTTTAAATATCTGCCGTACGGACCGCAGTTTTATGATGAGGACACAATCACAGACCAGCCGGAGCGCACGATCGTTGCGGAGATCATCCGTGAAAAGGCACTTCATGCATTGGATGATGAGATCCCGCACGGAATCGCTGTCTGCATTGACCGCATGAAACAGCGGAAAGGACAGAACATCATGGACATTGAGGCGACAATCGTCTGCGAGAGGGATTCCCATAAGGGCATCGTGATTGGAAAAGGCGGGGCAATGTTAAAAAAGATCGGTTCAAACGCACGTTATGAGATCGAACGACTGTTAGAGGAACAGGTCAATTTAAAACTTTGGGTAAAAGTTAAAAAAGACTGGCGTGACAGCGATTCCATGATGAAGAATTTTGGTTATAACAAGGATGAGATCTAAACTTACCATTTTTTTGCTGGTATAAGCGAAGCTGTCTGCGGAAATCCTAACATTATCAAGTGATGGATGATGGGAGGATGAGACCATGGATGAAGCCTGGAGCAATTTTATGATAACAGGAAGAGTAACTGATTATTTAAAATACAAAGAGTCGCACGAAGGCAGCTTTGATACCACAGGGAGAGGATGGGAGAACAGACCGGATGGGACAGAATATCGTAGTGACCGGGATGGTCTTAAAGGTAATGCCGATTGGCGATTATGACAGAAGAATCACGCTGCTGACAAAGGAACGGGGCAAGATCACCGCATTTGCAAAGGGTGCAAGAAGACCAAACAGTGCACTTGTTGCTGCGGCAACCCCGTTTTCCTTTGGAGAATTTGAAATGTTTGAGGGAAGAAGTTCCTACACCGTAGTCAGGGCGTCCATTCAGAACTATTTCAGGGAAGTTCAGGAAGAACTTGAAGCTACATATTATGGGTGTTATTTTCTGGAATTTGCCGATTATTACTGTCAGGAAAACAATGATGAACGGGAAATGTTAAAGCTGCTTTATCAGTCACTCAGGGCATTGACGAGCGCTGCCTATGATAAGAGGCTGGTCCGCTTTATTTTTGAACTGAAGGCGATGGCTGTCAACGGCGAGGCGCCAAACGTTTTTTCCTGTGTCAGATGTGGGGAAAAAGAAAATTTGCGCTGGTTTATGACAAGGCGTGGCGGATGTATCTGTGAAACGTGTGAAAAAAAGGATCCGTCACCGGAGGAATCCGGCAGGTTTTTACTGGAAGAGTCGACGCTTTACACAATGCAGTACATCATTTCGGCAAGGGTGGAAAAACTGTATACTTTTTCCGTCAGTGACAGTGTGTTAAGACAGCTGCTGGCGATCATGAAAAGTTACCGTGCAGTTTATCTGGATCATTCGTTTCAGACGCTGAAAATGTTGGAGGGACTATTTACTGGTTGAAATCGGGAATGGGAAATAGTATAATGTAAAACATTGGATATGTAAGACGAATGGAGAATTATAAAAATGAGAAAAGCATGTATGGCAGGTATCAGCGTACTGATTGGCATTTCGATGCTGGCTGGATGTGGAAAATCTCTGGATGCGGATACGGATACGGTGTATGTACAGAAAAACGGAACCGTGCTTTCGGTGGATGTTGAAACGTTAGACAAAGATTATTATGATGAAACGGAGTTAAAGGATTATGTGACGGATGCCGTTTCCACATATACCGGGGAGCATGGAAAGAGTGCGGTCAAACTGGAAAATCTGTCTGTGAAGGACGGTACGGCAACACTTAAGATGAAGTATAAGACGCCGGAAGATTACACAGGATTTAATGGCATTGAACTCTATGAGGGAAAAGTTGTTAAGGCACTCGCAGCAGGATATGATTTCAAGACAGATTTTGTCAGTGTGGAAGATGGAAAGGTGACAGGAACCGCCACAAAGGAGGAAATTTACTCCGGAGAAGATTTAAAAGTAGTTATCATCAAGGCAAACAGAGATGTGAAAGTAGACGGTACAATCTGCTATGTTTCAAGTGAGAATGTAAAACTGACCGGAACAGACAGTGTGTCCATCCGGGATGGTTACAGTTTAAACAGTGGCAGTACAGCCGATGAGAGTGATTCAGATGAAAATATCGCTGATGGAACAGAGAGTATTGGCGGGTCAACAGAGGTGTCTGACACAGACGTCAATGACGATACAACTTATGTAAAAGATGATGGGGCATTTGAAACAGATGTCTACACATACATTATTTATAAGTAAGCATACAAAAGAGGCAGTTTACTGCCATTTTATAGAAAGGTGAGGAATTATTTATGGAAAAATCAATGGACAAAATTGTAGCACTGGCAAAATCAAGAGGATTCGTTTATCCGGGATCTGAGATTTACGGCGGTCTTGCAAATACATGGGATTATGGTAATCTCGGCGTTGAGTTAAAGAACAATGTAAAAAGAGCATGGTGGCAGAAATTTATTCAGGAGAACCCATACAATGTTGGTGTGGACTGTGCGATCTTAATGAACCCGCAGACATGGGTTGCATCCGGACATCTTGGAGGATTTTCTGATCCTTTAATGGATTGTAAAGAATGTCACGAGCGTTTCCGTGCAGACAAGATCATCGAGGATTTTGCGGAAGAGAAAAAAATTGAGTTAAAGAGTTCCGTAGACGGCTGGACACAGGAAGAGATGCGTGATTTCATCGAAGAAAATCAGGTTCCATGTCCGACCTGCGGCAAACATAACTTTACAGATATCCGTCAGTTTAACCTGATGTTTAAGACATTCCAGGGGGTTACTGAAGATGCAAAAAATACCGTATACTTAAGACCGGAGACAGCACAGGGTATTTTCGTTAACTTTAAAAATGTACAGAGAACATCCCGCAAAAAGATCCCGTTCGGTATCGGACAGGTCGGAAAATCTTTCCGTAACGAGATCACACCGGGTAACTTTACATTCCGTACCAGAGAGTTTGAGCAGATGGAGCTTGAGTTTTTCTGTGAGCCTGGCACTGATTTAGAGTGGTTCCAGTACTGGAGAGGCTTCTGTCGTGACTGGCTGATCTCCCTTGGAATCAAAGAGGATGAGATGCGTCTGCGTGACCATGATCCGGCTGAACTTGCATTTTACAGCAAGGGAACAACCGATATCGAGTTCTTATTCCCGTTCGGATGGGGCGAGCTCTGGGGTATCGCTGACAGAACTGATTATGACCTTGGACGCCATCAGGAGACTTCCGGTCAGGATCTTACTTATTTTGATGATGAGAAGAATGAAAGATATCTTCCGTATGTCATCGAGCCTTCACTCGGTGCAGACCGTGTTGTTTTAGCATTCTTATGTGCTGCTTACGATGAGGAGAATATCGGAACCGAAGAAAAACCGGATATGAGAACAGTTCTTCATTTCCACCCGGCTTTAGCTCCGGTTAAGATCGGTGTGCTTCCATTATCCAAGAAGTTAAATGAAGGCGCAGAAAAGGTATTTGCACAGCTTTCACACAAATACAACTGTGAATTTGATGACAGAGGAAATATCGGAAAACGTTACAGAAGACAGGATGAGATCGGTACTCCGTTCTGCGTAACTTACGATTTCGAATCTGAAAATGACGGTGCGGTAACGGTTCGTGATCGTGATACCATGGAGCAGGAGCGTATTAAGATCGAGGATCTGGATGCTTATTTCGCAGAGAAGTTTAATTGGTAGGAGATAATGAAAACATTTACAATCGGAAAAAAGAAAATTGTGTTGAAAGAAGAATGGATGGTCGGATTTATAACAACATGGATCGTTGGACTTTTGGCACATGCCTATCGTTTCTTTAATTTTCTTCCTATATGGGACAGTATTTATAATTTTACGGGAGTCGGTTCTACCTATACCCTGGGACGCTGGTTCTTAGGGTATGCAGGACTGATTACTTCGATGTTTGATCTTCCGTGGGTCAACGGTGCATTTTCTCTTTTTTATATCAGTATCGTTGTTATTTTACTCACTGAAATGTTTGAAATAAAAAATAAGGGAATGATCGTGCTTTGTGCGGCAATTTTTGTGTCCTTCCCGACCGTTGTGTCTTCTTTTGCTTATATGTATACGGCAGATGCGTATCTACTCGCATTTTTGCTGGCTACGCTTGCAGTTTATCTGACTTGGTGTGTCAAAAAGTGGGGAACGATAGCAGGAATGGTCTGTCTTGCATTTGCAATGGGGATTTATCAGGCATATGCAACGGTGGCAATCGTGTTGGTATTGCTTTATATTATCCGGCAGTTTGTCATTGAGAAACTTGACTTCTTAGAAGCAGTAAGAAAAGATTTAAAATATCTTGGAATGCTGGTCGGCGGAGCGGTACTGTATGCGGTTATTTTAAAGATCACATTGATCCGTTATAATATTACACTGCCAGGTTATCAGGGAATCGGTGCTTTGGGGATCATGTCATTAGGGCAGTATAAGGCGGCACTGCAAAAGACGCTGTATCATTTCAGACTGATCCTTGGTATGGAACATGGTGTGGAAAAACACGTTTATTCCTTATTAAATGCAGCGGCATTGTTGCTGATCGGACTGATCTTAATATATCTTTTAGTACGCAATCAGGTTTATAAGAAAAAAATGTCAATGTTAGCCTCCATTGCAGCTGTCTGCCTGATCCCGGTTGGAGCATACTTTATCAACTTTACTTCACCGGACGTGCAGTATTATACGCTGATGGAAATGGCTGTCTGCCTGATCTATCTGCTTATGATCATTATGTTGTTGCAGTTAGACTGGAAAACCTGGATCTCAAAGATACTGAAGGGATGCGGTATTTTTGTGCTTTGTGGACTGGTGTATTATAATGTGATTAACTGTAACATTGCATATTTTAATATGAATCTGAGCTATCATAAATCCATTTCTATCGCAGAGGATGTTTTGCAGCGTATCGAGCAGATGGATGAGTTTCAGAACCAGCATGATAAGGTCGTTATCATGGGTGATTATAATTGTGCAACAGAGAATCTCCAGATTATGATGCCGAGCATTATGGGAATCAGCAATGACTCATTTCTGAATGATTCTTACCATTACACTATTATCTGGAATTATTGTTTTGGAGTCCAGATGGAACAGGCGTCTTACGACGAGATGATGGAGATCGTGGAAACAGATGAATATAAAAATATGTCTGTTTATCCGCTAAAAGGGTGTGTAGAATATATCAATGGCATCATTGTGGTTAAAATGCAGGAATAGGAGTTTTACATGACACATAAGATTGCGAAAATATGGAATCGGGTTTCCTATGAAACGATGATTTTTATTGCTTTTCTGATCCGCTTTTTATCAACCAGAGCATTAGATCTGGATACATGGTCCAGTGCATGGGATGCCATGGATTATTCCATGGGAAATGGTTCAAGACTTTTGATTGGAAGTATATATAAACTCTTTTATGGAGATTATCTGGATGTCACTGTGGCATATAAATATGTAGGAATCGGTATTATGTTGACGATTCTGGTGCTGGCGATCGTGCTGGGGCAGTTGATACGGTTATCGCTGGCAGCAGATCCGGAACATAGGGATATCATTTATGGAGTTGTGGTAGCGTATATGGTAGCTCCGTTTTCGATTGCCTATGTATGGAATGAAGATAATTTGGGACGGCTGGATGTCTATATGCTTTTGATCACACTTCTGACGGTGTTAGCAGCACTGCGGTTAAAGAATTTTGCTATAAAAGCGATGCTTATTACGATATTGGGAGTCGTGGGACTTGCAATCCATCAGGGGTATGCTTTTTTATATTATCCACTGACGTTCACGGTGCTATGCTATGATGCATTTGCGGAGAACAAACTGCACAAAAAAGAATTTTTTGGGGTGGTATTGTCCGGTGCAGTCGAGGTTTTTGCAGCGGTCTATTTCCAGTTTTTTACAAAGATCAATTTTGACAGTGTAGAGAATACGGTTGCTTTTATCAAGTCCCGCACCAATTTAGAAGTATCAGATTTTGCAATCCAACTGGAATATTTTGGAAGCATGAAATATCAGTTAGACGAAGTGACATCTGTGTTTTTCCATGGCAATGAGGATCCCATCAGGCGTCTGCTTCTGATTCTTGTGTTGATGTCACCGCTGCTTATTTTATATCTGTTAGTCTGGAAAGATGTTTTTTCAGACTTAAAACAGAAAAAAGTAAAATTGATACAGACACCATATTTATACGCGGCTCTGGTAAATCTCTGTTTTATACCGATGTTTGTGATACATGTTGACTGGGGAAGGCACTTAGCGCCGCTTATGGCGATGCCGACATTTGTTTTTCTGTTTTTCCTTGCGAAGAAAGACCAGTCCATGGTCTATGCATTTGGAAAAATGAAAGATCGTGTCAGAAAAAAACCGTGGTATTTTGTTATAACACTGGTGTGGATGGCAGGGTTTGCAAGTTTTGGTGCGCGTAATTTTCAGTGGCAGACTGACAGGTTATACAATTTTTTGAAATATGGATTTCATATGTAAGAGAAAGGGGGGACTAAAGACGAGGGGCTTTGGTCCCTTTGTATGTGAGGATTAAAAAATGAGATTCCTAAGGAATAAAGAGGAAAATGTCAGTAAAAAAGTCTGGTTCTTTCTGGCATATACCGTTTGTTTTGCAATCATTGCGGGGGCAGTGTTCTCCGTATTTATCATAAATAAAAAGAGTTTTATATGGGTTCCGGACGGTTTGCAGCAGCATTTCAATGCGCTGCTTTATTACCGTTCCTGGCTGTTATCGATCCTGGATACGCTGGTCACGGAACATAAGGTCTCAGTCCCTCTCTGGGATATGCAGATTGGACTTGGATCAGATGTATTGACGACACTTCATTATTATGTCATTGGCGATCCGCTCAATCTTTTATCGGTGTTCGTGCCGGATGAAAAATATATGGAACTCTTTTACAATACGATGGTTCTGGTGAGAATATATCTTGCAGGTCTCGCGTTTTCTGCATACTGCAGATACCATGGACAGAAACCATATTCTACACTGCTTGGAGCAATGGTGTACGATTTCTGTTTCTGGGTTATTATTGCGGTGCGGCATCCGTATTTTTTAAATCCGATGATCTACCTGCCGCTGATTCTGGTCGGGGTGGATAAAATTTATAAAAAACAGAAACCATGGTTATATATGGGGATGCTTGCGGTAGCGACGGTCAGCAGTTTTTATTTTACATACATGATCTGTATCTTTGTTGCCATCTATGCTCTGCTTCGTTATCTGATGTTATTTGGAAAACCGGTTTTAAAGACGGTATGGTACTGGGTATGGCGTTTTGTGGCATACTCACTGGTGACACTGGCATCTGTTTCTGTCATATTACTCCCGGTTGTTGCCATGACACTGTCTACGGGAAGGGCAGGAGCGCAGCATACGTTTTCGATAATGTATCCGTTATCCTATTACCGGAAATTACTGTATGGCTTTCTGATCGGAGGTTCGACCTACTGGAGTGAACTTGGATATACGGGAATCGTCCTCTTAGCGGTGTTGTTACTTCTCTTTGGCGGCAAAAAAAACAGGGGGCTGCGTGCCGGATTTGTACTTATGACACTGTTGCTGTTGTTCCCGTTTGCCGGAAAAATGTTAAATGGAGGCAGTTATGTGGTCAACCGCTATATGTGGGCATACTCCATGCTTGTGTCTTTTATCGCGGTAAAAATGTATCCTCAGATGATGGAGATGCATTTTAAGAAAAAAATTGCACTGTTCTGGGCGGGGATCACCTATATCTTCCTGTGCTTGGAGGTGCTTGGAAAGCATCAGAAACAGTATGTATTAGTGGCATTATTATTATTTTCCGTGCTGTTAGTTTTCATTGTCGGAACCGGGAAAAAGACGAAAGAAAAATTTGTTTTTAAGGCGGCATTGTTAGTGGTGGTGATGCTTGAACTGATCTATCAGGGATGGGCAGAATATGCGCCACAGGCGGGCAGTTATGTGGAAGAATTTGCCACGCAGGGGGAGGCACTTTCCATGCTGACAAAAGATGCTGCGGGTAGTCTTGTGAAAAATCATGCGAAAGATACGACATACCGCTATGAGTCCCTGCAGTCTGAGGAGTGGAAAAACACGGCGATGCAGCTTGGAATCAATGGTACCTCCTATTATTTCAGTCTTGCAAACCCGGATATCAACCAGTTTCAAAGAGAAATGTACATCAATCAGACCAGGGATTTCTGTTATTCCGGATTTGATGCGCGCACGATGTTGGAGGTGCTTTCCGGCGTGCGTTATTATGTGGTGCCGTCCAGAAACAGCGGACTGCGCCCGTATGGTTATAACGTCTGCATCAACCGTGGAACATTAGGCGCCGGGGGACAGTATGAGGTAAAATGCGATGCTTATGAAAATGATTCGGTACTGCCGCTTGGATTTGCAAGTGATGCGGTGATTCCACGGAGCACTTATGAAGAACTGGATGTGACGAAAAAACAGCAGGCACTGTTACAGGGGATTGTCGTGGAGGATGAGAAGATCCCGTCTGCGTTAGCCGGCACGAAAACGAAACCAGAGTTTATGGATCAGGATATTTCCTACACGATCACGGATATGCACAATGTGGAACTGACGGATCAGGGATTTACTGCGACGGAAAAGAAAGCGTCGGTCACACTTTCCTTTGAGGGGATACCGGAGAGTGAAACTTACTTCATATTAAAAGGGCTTCAGTTTTCGGAGGAGGGAAAGACGTTAACACAGTCGAAGAGCCGTCTGCACATTGATGTGACCTGTGGAAAAATCACCAAAATGATCACATTCCTGACCAGAAAAAACAACTTTTACAGTGGTGTGGATGACTATCTGATCAATGCCGGATATCGTGATGAAAAAGCAGATGAGATCACACTGACCTTTCATGAAAAGGGAACTTACCGGTTTGATGAGATGCAGATTGTCTGTCAGCCGGTAAAACAGATTGCCGGTTGGACGAAAAGTCTGAAACAGGATATTTTAAAAGATGTTGTCATGGATACAAATCACATATCCGGTACCCTTACGGCAGATCAGGAAAAACTGCTTTGTATGACAATTCCGTACAGCAGCGGCTGGCGGGCATATATAGATGGTGTGGAAACAGAGATTTTAAAGGCAGATACCATGTACATGGCAGTTGATGTGCCGGAGGGAACACATCAGATCGAATTTTATTACTGTACGCCGTATTTAAAAACAGGTGCTGTTTTGAGCGGGATTGGAATCCTGTCGGTGATCGGGATTGTTATTTTCAGATATCGGACCGGAAAGAAAAAAAGAAATGGAATAGAGCAGAATAAGGAAAGGATCTGGGATGTCTACGATATATCTATCGGAAAAAAAGGAATACAGAGCACTTGATTTCTCAAAATTTGTGGCAGCATTTTTGGTTGCTGCCATTCATATTCCTCCGTTTGAGGAAATCGCACCGGTATTTTCACACGAATTTCAGCAGGTGATCTGCCGTATGGCAGTTCCGTTCTTTTTTGTGTGCACCGGCTATTTTATCGGAGAAAAAATAACAGACAAAGACAGGGTAAAAAAATATCTTTTCCATATTATAAAGATGTATGTATGGTGGAGTCTGTTATATCTGATACCGATCATTGACCGCTTCTGGGAGAAAAAAAGAAGTGCTGCCGGAAACATATTAGAACTTGCAAGAAGATTTTTCCTGATAGGATCTTACATACAGCTCTGGTATCTGCTTGCGACTGTTGCAGCGGTGCTGTTTTTGTATCTGTTGGTAACACGTTTTCGGTGGAATGTGAAAGGAATCGTGGCAGCGGCTGTGCTGTTGTATCTGACTGGAGTTTTCCACAATACTTACCGTCATGTATTCGATACCGTTTTACCGGCTGCGAATGAGATCCAATGGTATCTTTCTGTATTTGCTACGGCAAGAAACGGATTCTTTTTCGGATTCCCGTTTGTGACCATGGGCTATCTCTTTCGTGTGAAGGCAGACCGGATCCGAAAAAGTGCGTATGGATGGTACACGGTATTTTTCCTCGTGCTGATGATGCTGGAGGAATGGATCATCACGCAGAAGATCGGCGAGTCGTCGCATGATATGTATCTTATGACACCGCTTGTCACTGCAAATTTTTTCCTGGCTGCAGCCTTTGTCCCAGTGGGGGAGAGAATGGGAGCGGCTGCGAAAACAATGCGTGAACTCTCAACGGAAATTTTCCTTTTGCACATGCTGGTATATTTCTGGTACAAAAAGATCATGGAATGCATGGGACTGGATGCAGGGAACCATCTGGTACGTTATATGGTGGTTGTTACAGTTAGTGTTCTGATTGGTCTGATCCTCATATATATAAGAAGAAAAAGGTCTAAACAGGAAAATTATAAAAAAAATATAAAACAACAGAAATTATAAAAATTAGTGTTGACAAAAGAATATGATGGTGCTATTTTAAGTACATAGATGTTAGCACTCCACAATAATGAGTGCTAACAGATAAAAGGTAACTGAGATCAGAGGCAGATGCCGGATTCTTACAGAAAGTTACAGAGTATGGAGATGAAGAAGAGAATGGACGAGGAATTCGAATTAGACGAACGAAAAACGAAAATTCTTGATGCAATCATCCGCAACTATTTAGAGACAGGCGAACCGGTTGGATCACGAACAATATCCAAGTATACCGATTTGAATCTGAGCTCTGCGACGATCCGTAATGAGATGGCAGATCTGGAAGAACTTGGATACATTTTACAGCCGCATACTTCAGCCGGCAGGATCCCTTCCGACAAAGGATACCGCTTTTATGTGGATCATCTGATGGAAGAGAAAGACCGTGAAGTGAATGAGATGAAGAGTTTCGTTATCGAACACACGGAGAAGATGGAACAGGTGCTGCAGCAGGTGGCAAAGATACTGGCGAACAATACCAATTATGCGACGATGGTTACAGCACCGACGTTTCATAAGAATAAAGTAAAGTTCATCCAGTTATCGAATATGAATGAAGAACAGATTTTAGCAACGATTGTTACCGAAGGCAATCTGGTCAAGAATAAAATTATTCCGGTCAGTGAACCGATCGACAATGAGACAATGTTAAAACTGAATTTCCTGTTAAATGCCAACTTAAACGGTCTTGCATTACAGGAGATCAACCTTGGAACCATCGCAAAGTTAAAAGAGCAGGCGGGCATCCACAGTGATATCATCAGTGATGTGCTTGACACCGTGGCAGAGACGATGGGACAGGATGAAGATATCCGCATTTATACAAGTGGAGCAACCAATTTCTTTAAATATCCGGAGTTAAGTGACTCGGAGAAAGCAAGTGAGCTGATCTCCACATTTGAGGAGAAACAGCAGTTAGCAAGCCTTGTAACTGAAAACCTGTTAGATGATGATAATACAGGAATTCAGGTTTATATAGGAAATGAAAGCCCGATACAGACCATGAAGGACTGCAGTGTTGTGACAGCAACATACGAATTGGGCGAAGGTGTTCGGGGAACGATAGGAATTGTCGGACCGAAACGAATGGATTATGAGAAAGTAATGGATAACCTGAAAACCTTGAAGAATTCTTTAGACGGAATTTTAAACAAGGATAAGGAACAGACATAGAAAGGTGGTTCATAGATGTCAGAGATGGATGAAAAGGTATTAGACGAAGCAATGGAATCTTCCACAGAGGAAAATGCTTCCGAGACCAAAGAGGATGAAAACGTGACATCCACGGAAGAAACAGCCGAAACAGCAGAGAACGCTGATGCAGAAGCTTCCGAAGCGGATTCCGAAGATCCTGATAAAAAGAAGTCTTTTTTCAAAAAGAAGAAAGACAAAAAGGATGAGCAGATCGAGGAGCTTACCGATAAGGTAAAAAGACAGATGGCAGAGTTTGATAACTTCCGTAAGCGTACAGAGAAAGAAAAATCACAGATGTACGATATGGGAGCAAAAACAATCGTAGAAAAGATCCTGCCGGTCATTGATAACTTTGAGCGTGGTCTTGCAGCAGTTCCGGAAGATAACAAAGAAGATGCTTTTGTTGTCGGAATGGATAAGATCTACCGCCAGATGCTTACCGTATTAGAGGAAGCAGGCGTAAAACCGATCGAGGCGGTCGGTGCTGAATTTGATCCGAATTTCCACAATGCAGTCATGCATGTGGAGGATGAAACCTTAGGAGAGAATGTAGTAGCAGAAGAACTCCAGAAGGGATATATGTACAGAGATACTGTGGTAAGACACAGTATGGTAAAAGTAGCAAACTAATTATTCCATAGATATTAGATGAGGAGGAAATCATTATGAGTAAAATCATTGGTATTGACTTAGGTACGACAAACAGCTGTGTAGCTGTTATGGAAGGTGGAAAACCTACCGTTATCGCAAACCAGGAAGGTGCAAGAACAACACCATCTATCGTTGCATTTACAAAAACAGGTGAGAGATTAGTTGGTGAGCCTGCAAAACGTCAGGCTGTTACAAACGCAGAAAAAACCATATCTTCTATCAAGAGACATATGGGTACTGATTATAAAGTAGCAATCGATGACAAACAGTATTCTCCACAGCAGATTTCTGCAATGATCTTACAGAAGTTAAAAGCAGATGCAGAAGGATACTTAGGAGAGAAAGTAACAGAGGCTGTTATTACAGTTCCGGCTTACTTCAACGATGCACAGCGTCAGGCAACCAAAGATGCAGGTAAAATCGCAGGCCTTGATGTAAAACGTATCATCAACGAGCCGACAGCAGCAGCTTTAGCTTATGGTCTTGACAACGAGAAAGAGCAGAAGATCATGGTATATGACCTTGGTGGTGGTACATTCGATGTTTCCATCATTGAGATCGGTGACGGTGTCATCGAGGTATTATCTACAAATGGTGATACACATCTTGGTGGTGATGATTTCGATAACAGAATCACACAGTGGATGATCGATGAGTTCAGGAAAGCAGAAGGTGTAGATCTTTCTACCGATAAGATGGCTCTGCAGAGATTAAAAGAAGCAGCTGAGAAAGCAAAGAAAGAACTTTCTTCCGCAACAACCACAAATATCAACCTTCCGTTCATCACAGCAACTGCTGAGGGACCGAAACACTTTGATATGAACTTAACCAGAGCAAAATTCGACGAACTGACACATGATCTCGTTGAAAAAACAGCTATTCCGGTTCAGAACGCCATGAGAGATGCCGGACTTACCAATGCTGATCTTGGTCAGGTATTATTAGTTGGTGGTTCTACACGTATCCCGGCTGTTCAGGATAAAGTAAAACAGTTGACAGGCAAAGAGCCAAGTAAGACATTGAACCCGGATGAGTGTGTTGCCATCGGTGCATCTATCCAGGGTGGTAAACTTGCAGGAGATGCAGGTGCAGGTGAGATCTTACTTCTGGATGTAACACCACTTTCACTTTCCATCGAGACAATGGGTGGTATCGCAACAAGACTGATCGAGAGAAATACAACGATTCCTACCAAGAAGAGCCAGATCTTCTCAACGGCAGCAGATAACCAGACAGCAGTAGATATCAACGTTGTACAGGGTGAGAGACAGTTTGCAAGAGATAACAAATCCCTTGGACAGTTCCGTCTCGATGGTATCCCGCCAGCACGTCGTGGTGTTCCGCAGATTGAGGTTACATTCGATATCGATGCAAACGGTATCGTAAATGTATCTGCAAAAGATTTAGGAACCGGAAAAGAGCAGCACATCACAATCACAGCAGGTTCTAATATGTCTGATGATGAGATCGATAAGGCTGTCAAAGAAGCTGCTGAGTTCGAAGCACAGGATAAGAAGAGAAAAGAGGCAATCGATGCAAGAAATGATGCTGATTCCTTCGTATTCCAGACACAGCAGGCATTAGATCAGGTTGGAGCAAACCTTGATCCGGCTGATAAATCAGCAGTAGAGACTGATATGAACGCAGTAAAAGCATTCTTAGACGCACACCAGAATGCAGAAGAGATGACAGACGCTGATGTAACAGAACTGAAATCCCTTCAGGAAAAACTGACAGAGAGTGCGCAGAAGGTATTTGCAAAGATGTATGAGCAGACTCAGGCAGCGCAGGGAGCAGCTGGTGCAGGTCCTGATATGAGCGGTATGGGCGGCAACGCACAGGCAGGTGCATCTTCCGCAGATGATGATGTCGTAGACGCAGACTTCAAGGAAGTTTAATCATCGCAAAATAGTAAAAATACAACGGGGTTTCCGGGGGTTTTCCCGGAAACCCTGTATGCAGTTTGAGAGAGGAAAACGTTATGGCAGATAAGAGAGATTATTATGAAGTCTTAGGCGTGAGTAAAACGGCAACAGATGCTGAGATCAAAAAAGCGTTCCGTGTGCTTGCCAAAAAGTATCACCCGGATATGAACCCTGGAGATAAGGAAGCGGAGGCAAAGTTCAAGGAAGCACAGGAAGCATATGCTGTGCTCAGTGATGCAGAAAAGAGAAAACAGTACGATCAGTTTGGTCATGCAGCATTTGATGGTGGTGCCGGCGGAGCAGGCGGATTTGATTTCTC
>ENA-ORSA01000982-ORSA01000982.1-human-gut-metagenome-genome-assembly--contig:-NODE-982-length-26847-cov-3.606226_pt1 | contig 26847 bp, 19 predicted proteins | sample MGYA00242179_ERZ509142 | MGnify/ENA primary metagenome ERZ509142 (study PRJEB26280, sample SAMEA2338659) | human gut metagenome | biome: human gut; feature: human-associated habitat; material: faeces... | reverse complement strand
GTGTTTTTCGTGACAGCAGTTCTTATATTTCAGGAGAATATGTACCAGTGGCAGATGTCATCGAATAAGTCGAGGTTTGGAGACTGGTATATATGTGAGAAAACAACGAAAGAGCCAAACAAGGTTCTTGATGAGAATGACTTTCTGGAAAAGCCTTTAAAGGCAGAGAGTACGGTCCGGATATTTGATTCAGACTGGAATAACACAAAGCTTTATGTTGGAAGCATGACGGACGATTTTATGAAGCAGGGCAGAATCAGACTGGCAGAGGGAAGGATGCCGGAGGCTTCAGATGAAATAACTATGGATTGGAATACTCTGCTTAAACTTGGCTATGAGGGGGAGCTAGGACAGAAGGTAACAATTAATTATTATGGAAATGACAATATTAATTCAGATAAAGGAAGGCTTAGTGTAACATTTACACTGGTTGGAATATTAAATAATTACACAAATATATGGCAGGATGGGAAAAACATTCCAGGAGCAATTGTTACTGAGGAAAGATTAAAAGAATTCAAATGTACTATTTATAATATCTATATTTATCCATTTAAGGATTCTGTGCGGACACATGATTATGCAAATGTATATAAAAAGATTAAGGAGGATGTAAAAAGCCAGACTGTATATAATGCTGCAGTATATGATTATTCTCCGTGGAAATCAAAAACAGTATATGCATATATGTATATAGTTGTTATGGTAATTGGAATTCTGGCTTTGTCTTATCAGCTGATTGAATACAGGAACAGACGAAAGAAAGCCTATGAGTTGTTTAAGAATATGGGAATGGACAAGTCTCATATCAGGAAAATGTATATAATCGAGAATGCATTTATACTTATACCGGCGGGAATAGCAGGAATACTGCTTGCACTTATTGTGGGAAGTGTGACTGGACATGTACTTGAAGCAAAAAACGGCTATGAATTTTACAGAGTAAATGTGGATGTTGTTATTAAAAGTGTGTGTTCCGTTATTGTAGCTGTGGTTATAGAGGAACTTGCAGGGTTAATAGCTAATATAAAATTCTATGGAAAAAGGACAGTTAAAAAGAAGCAGCACGGAAGAAAAGAAAATATAAGACAGCATAAGAGCAGAATGAACAGTCACAATCTTGTTATGTCGGTAAGCTCAAGATTTATAAAAAAAGATGGTGTATTAATGATAATCGGGGTAAGGCTTTTTGCATTGTGTATATGCATGGTTATAATTTTTTCTTCTTTAAAGATTCAAAATGCTTTTAAAGAATATAAGAACAATGAAAGTATGCCGGATATATATGGTTATATTGATGCTAATCAGGATAAAACGGCATTATTTATGAATTACTGGTATTATCTTAAGGATTATAATAATCTGCCTCAGAAGTCAGTGAGTAATAATGGCGAAATCACAAGCAGGTATGACATGCGTGACTATGTCTGCAAGCAGAGAATAAGGTATAACATACATTTTGACAAGATAAAGGAATTAGTTGAAGCCGGGAATATGTGGGACTGGAATGATGCAATCAAGGTTAATGACAGTGACAGCATAGGAAGGTCACTTGGCTTTATTAATATGGGGCAGAGTAAATACTTAAAGGACCCTAACAATAATATTCTGGAAGGATTTTCTAAGGAATTTATTGACGAGCTGATGGAAATTAACGGAATAAATTCAGTGTCATATTCTACATTTGAATCAGAAAGAAGCTGGTTCTGGGATGCACAGGATTATGAAAAGATGCAGACATTTACATTTCATCGTGAAAATGGTTCATATAATAACGAGCATCTTCCTGATTATGGAGACAGATATCTGTTTTCTACAGAATATGCACAGCCAACCAAAGAACTGTACAGCAGACTGGAAAAATACATAGATAAAGAATATGTTGATTATGAAGCATTTGAAGAAGGAAAACAGGTGGTTTTATTCTTAAGAAATCTGCCGGATGGCGGATATGATGACACGATTAATGCGGGAGATACTCTGTATTATAACTATTATCAGGTAAGTACAGATACTTATGAAAAGTTTTCTAATAAATCATATTACTATTATTTCCCGTATGAGGAAGCCTTTGCAAAGGCAAAAGCGGGAAATAAAAAGGATGATGATGAACTTATAGAAATGGAGATTAATTATGATGCATGTGTAGCTCCACAGGTAGCTGCAGTAGTTAAAGTAACTGATGAGGTTATAGAGGATTTTAAGGGAATAATTCCAGCATTTGGTTATTATACCTCAATTGCCAGCATTAATATGGCACAGCAGGCGGTTGACAGACAAAAGGATGTAATGGAAAGATATCTAGGACAGGAGTTAAGTCCTGACATGGATTTTGAATTATCCTATAACCAGATAAGCATTAACTATAATCTGGCATCAACATTTTCTGCAACTAATAATAAGATAGGTGTGTATTTTAATAATAATGATATTTCGTATGACAGCAATGTAGATGTTAAGAATACATACAGGACACAGCTTATTAACAGTATTTTACAGTATGGCATAACCATAATTGCAATGATAATTGTGCAGCTTCTTATTATGGCAATTATTGTGAGAAACCGCATGGACAGAAGATATGATAAGATAAAGCTTCTGCATGGTCTGGGGATGAGACGGGGAAAGATAGTAAGAATATGTATGGCAGAAGCACTGCGTGAATCTTTATGGTGTGTAATTACAATGCCTTTAATACTTTTGATGGAACTGTTAATGTATGCAGAATTTGTAAGAAAATTGTAATCAGGAGGGATAACTATGAAAGAGATAATGCTCAGAGCGGAAAATATAGAAAGAACATATCATGCTGGAAGTGTAGATGTACCAGCACTTAAGAATTGTACACTTGAGTTTGAACAGGGAGAATTTACTGCTATTATTGGAAAGAGTGGTTCGGGAAAATCGACTCTGTTAAGGATTCTTGGAAGTGTAGATGAACCGGATACAGGTAGTGTTACTATTGGCGGCAAGAAAATAACCGGGATGAAGGACAAGGAAATATCTGAATTCAGAAGGAGACAGATTGGTTACATATATCAGGACTACAGTCTGTTTCCAGAGTTTACAGCATACGAAAATATTGTTATGCCTATACTTATCGACGGAAAGAAACCTGATGAGAATGAGGTTGATGACTTGTTAGAGGAATTGGGAATATCACATTGTAAGAATAAGTTTCCATCGCAGATGTCAGGTGGCGAACAGCAGAGAGTTGCAATAGCAAGGGCACTGATTACACATCCAGCTGTTATACTTGCGGATGAACCGACTGGAAATCTGGACGCAGGCAGCGCAGGTACTGTGGCACAGATGTTATCTAAAGCAAGCCAGAAGCATAATCAGACAATAATTATGGTAACTCATGACAGACAGATGGCGGATTATGCAGATAAGATAATAACTATTGTTGATGGAGTGTGCCAGTAGTATAGCCATACATACGGAAAGGGGGATGCGTATGTATGTATGAAAGAATCTGGTTGAATAATTAAATATTATCGTGTATCATTAGAAAAAGAGCCACTCGTTGGCTCTTTTTTTACGAAAAGGACAGGTAGTTAATATGAATCAGACATATATGAAAGAGCAGAAGATACTTCCATTGTTATTAAAAATGTCGCTTCCAATGGTAATCTCAATGATGGTTAATTCATTGTACAACATTGTTGACAGCTTCTTTGTTGCTAAGATAAGTGAAAATGCGATGACAGCCTTGTCACTTGTCTTTCCGGTACAGAATCTTATAAGCTCGGTTATGATAGGATTTGCAATAGGAATTAATGCAGTTATATCATTTTTTATGGGCGCACAGAACCAGAAGCAGGCAGATAAAGCAGCCAGTCAGGGCATGCTCTTAAGCTGCATACATGCTGTTGTGCTTACTGTGATATGCATAGCAGGCATGCCGGTATTTTTAAAAATGTTTACAAAGGACGCAGAGATAGTTTCACTGGGACTTAAATATTCCAATATTGCATTTGCATTTTCAATAATGCTTGGAATTGAGCTTATGTTTGAGAAGGTGTTTCAGGCAGTTGGAAGAATGAATGCTTCTATGGTCTGTCTTATGACAGGCTGTATAGTTAATATTGTGCTTGACCCGATGATGATATTCGGAATAGGCCCATTTCCTGCAATGGGGATTGAGGGCGCTGCACTTGCGACAGGAATAGGTCAGACTTCGGCAGCTGTGCTATATATCATAATATATATTGTTAAGCCTATTCCGGTTAAATTCAGAAAATCAGAGATGAGAATAGAAGGTTCGATGGCAAAGAGACTTTATTCTATCGGTATGCCGGCAAGCTTAAGCCTTGCACTTCCATCTATTCTTATATCAGTGCTTAATGTAATACTTGCGGCTTACTCGGCTGTGTATGTGTTCGTACTTGGAGTATATTACAAGCTGCAGACATTCCTTTATCTTCCAGCCAACGGAGTTGTACAGGGAATGAGACCACTTATGGGATATAATTACGGAGCAGGAGAGCATGAGAGAGTAAGAAAGATATATAAGACATCAATGGTACTTATATTTGCTATTATGGCAGCAGGTACAATTCTCTGTCTTGCAATACCGGGTTCACTTATCGGTCTGTTTACAAGCAATCCTGACACAATAAATGAAGGAGAGACAGCATTAAGAATCATAAGTGCCGGATTTATTGTATCAACTGTATCAGTTACTTCGGCGGGGGCACTTGAAGGACTTGGAAAAGGATTTCCATCACTTATCATATCTGTGTGCAGATATGTTGCGGTAATAATTCCGGTTGCATTCGTTATGTCAAGGATAGCAGGTGCTGTTGGTGTATGGCATGCTTTTTGGATTACCGAAGTGATTACATCAGTAATTTCTTATATAGTATATAAGGAAAATATATAACTAAAAAACCAAAATGGTTTCGGCATTGTTTTTTTTGTAATACAATGCTGCTTTTTTAAAATCTCCCCCTAAAATGGGGTAAAGGACAAAATATCTGTTGTGCTAGTATTCTACTTGATATATAATGATAAATACTTATATAACACATTGAAAAGGAGAAGAATGATGAAGAAAGGATTAGCAAAAAGAATTCTTGTTAGTTTGCTTACAGTAGTCATGATATCTGCTAGTGTTTTACCAATGCTGGTAAGCACAGCTAATGTGGCTCGGGCTAACGAGAATGTAACGAATGTCCTTACAGAAGGTGTGGAAATTGATACACCAAATGTTGTCAAGGATGAGATGTACAGTGACTATGTTAAAGTGACATTTATTGTTAATGACACTGAGACAATAGTCAAATATGTAAAAACAGGCGATACCGTTACAGTAAGGTCAACTAATTCCAGTGTCGGAGTACTTGTTGGCGATGCACCTAACGGTAGTGCAGTAACAGAGGATACGACAATATATGTCAAGACATATAATTATAAGGATGTCCTGAATATTAAGAAGAAACTTGTGAATGAATACGGAGAACCTGATGCAGATGGTTACTATACTTTAAAGTTTACAGCCGGCGCAAAGAATATGCCTTCAATTCATTCAGCAACAAGAAATGATATGGTTCTTGTTATTGATGCATCACTTAGTATGGCTTGTTCAGTTAAAGGTTCAAGAGCTACTGATGGTAATGAATATATGGCAGATACATATGCTGATACAAGATTTAAAGCTATGTATAATGCTGTTGATTCATTTTTGAATGCATTCCTTCCAGAAGGAAATGATAAGAATACAATATCACTTGTTATATATAATGTAAGTGCATTAGATCAGTTGAATGCAATATATAAGAAGTCATCAACAACTAAAAAATCAGAAGTTATGGCTGCACTTGATGCTGTATTTAACGAAGCTGCTTTTAATGAGTCGTTTGCAAATTCACCTAAAAATGAATATGGTGTAAATGTTGATAAAATGACAAATCCTGGAAGTCTTGCATCTAAAACCAATGTTAAAGCGGGACTGGATGTTGCAGCAGATATTTTTGTTGCTAATAATAATACTAATGCTAAGTCAATTATACTTTTCACTGATGGTGTTGCAAACAGACCTAATACTGCCGTTACAACAGAATCTATGACACAGTATGCAGTGGGTGGGACATATACATATAATGAAACTGATTATACAATTTCTGATATAGCTTATAAGACAAGTTACTATAATGAGAATAATGAAGAAATAAAAGATAATAAAAATCAAATAGCAGCGGCTTATTATGCTAGTCAGAAGGGACAGGAATTAGCAAAGGATAATGTATCAATATATTCATTTGCATTAATTGATAGTGTTACTGATAATGTTCGAGCAGCTATGGGTGATACTAATCTTGATGTAAGTGAATATGTGTCTAGTGCTTCGCCTGTTAAAAAAACAACTAATATTAAACTCCAGATTTCACCTAAGTTTACTTATACTGAATCTGGGACTGGCTATGCAAAGAAGTTTTTTGCTACAACAAATGTAGATGAATTAAATAAAGAATTTAAGAGTATTATTGCATCATTAAAGGAACTTCCTTTTGATACGGCAACAGTAACTGATACGCTTGATGAGCATTTTGAACTTGTTCCGGGACAGACTGGAGTTACAGACAATGGTAATGGAACATTTACAGTTACTTATCCAAACAAGATTACAACAGATGCGCAGGAGATAACTGTTAAGATTAAGGCTAAAGACGGTTATGCAGGATCTTCATATACTAATGCTGGTTGTACATTCAATGCAACAGTTGGTGATCTTACATATAGTCAGGACTTTGCAGAAGAACCATCAGCAGTAATCACACCTGATGCTGTTAATGATTCATATACAGTTAATCAGGGAGAGACACTTACAGTAGCTGATGTATCTGTATTAGATAATGATAATAATATAAAAGTTAATAATCCGGATAAGAATGTAACAATCAAGGCAGAGAAGGTTACTGACCCACAGAATGGTACAATAACATTCAATGAAGATGGTACATTCACATATACTCCTAACAATGGTTTTAGTGGTGAGGATACATTTAGATATAAGACGGTTCTTACAGTTGACGGAAGAACTTATGAGAAGGAAGCAACAGTAACTATTACAGTTGTTCCTAAGTACACACAGACTATTAAGTATGTATTAGAAAATGGTACTAAGGCAGCTGAGGACAATGTTCAGACTGTAGTTAAGGGTAATTCTACAACAGCAGTTACATCACCTTCAATCTCTGGTTACAAGCCAAGCATCGAAGTTGTTGAGGCTACATCACTTACTGGTGATAAAGAGATTATTGTTAAGTATGTAAGGGATGATGAACAGACAAAGAATGTAACTTATACAGTAGAGTATTACAAAGATAATGTTAAGGATGATACTAAGACACAGAGTTATACTAATCCGATCTGGGTTAACGATAATGAACAGAATGTAAAATTATCTGAGATTAATACTACAGATAAGTTCGGAGCAGGATATAAGTTTGAAAAGACTGATCCGGCAACAATACCAGCAACAATAGCTGATAAGGGTGTTATCAAAGTTTATTACGTAGCTAAGGAATTCAAGTACACAGTAAAATATGTTCTTGAAGGAACAGATACAGAACTTACAGCTGGATATACTAAGTCAGCAACGTTTGGAACAGAAGTTGGAGCTGATAAGAAGAATATCGAAGGTTATACAGTAGTAGATGCTGATAAGAAGTTAACTATTGGTTCAGATGAAAGTCAGAATGTACTTGTTATTGAGTACAGAGCTAATACATACGGATATTCAGTAGAATATTACTATGATGGTGTTAAGGATGAGTCAGCTACATTAAATAAGTCAGCTCAGTTTAATATTAAAGTAGATACATATGATCCTAAAGAAAAGCCAGGTTATAAGTTTGAAAAGACTGAGAATTTACCATTAACAATTACAACAGATGCGTCAAAGAACGTAATTAAAGTATACTATGTAAAAGATGCGAGTCAGACAAAGAACATCACATATACAGTTAAGTACTTTAAGGACGGAGTAGAAGTAACAGCAGATGAGCAGAAGGTAACAAAGCAAATCTGGGTTAACGATACGAAAGTAACTGTTGAAAAATCTGATATTAACACAACAGATAAGTATGAAGGATTTTCATTTGATGCAGACACAACTGGAGTGATTCCTGACACAATAGGTAATGATGGTGTAATCAGAGTATATTATGTTTCTAACTATTATAATTATACAGTAGAGTACTATTATGATGATGTAATAGATAACGCTAAGACTGATACATTTCCTGCTAAGTACAATACACAGGTAAATAGATATGATGACAAGAATATAGAAGGATACAAGCTTGAAAGAGCAACAACACCAATTACAATTACAACGGATGCTTCAAAGAATGTAATCAGAGTATACTATGTAAAAGACTGGTTCAAGTACACAATTAATTACTACTATGACGGAGTAATTGATACAAGTGCTACAGTTGTTGATAAGGCAGCATTTGGAACAACAATTAAGTATTCAGATAAGATGGATAAGCTAAAAGAGGGCTTTAAGTTTGTAAAGGCAGATGGTTCACCATTAGTAATATCTGTCAATGAAGCTGCTAATGTAATTAATATACATTATGTATCAGGTACATATACATACACAGTAGAGTATTACTATGATGGAATTATTGACACTGAAAAGACAGAAAAGAATGCTGAAAAGTATAATTCAGTGGTTAATGCTTATACAGATAAGTGCGATACTGGATATAAGTTCGAAAAGGTAGAAGGACTTCCATTAACAATAGCAACTGATGAGTCAAAGAACGTAATCAGAGTATATTATGTAAAGGATGAAAGTCAGAAAAAGAACGTAACTTATACAGTTAAGTACTTTAAGGATGGAACAGAAGTAACAGAAGATCAGCAGACAAAAACAGATACTGTATGGGTAAATGCTTCATCTAATATGACTGTAGATAAGACAGCTATCAATACAACAGATAAGTATGTTGGATATAAGTTAGATACATCAGCAACAGGAACAATACCTGATACAGTAACTGACGGAGATGTTATCAACGTATACTATGTAAAAGATACAAGTCAGACAAGAGGTGTATCTTATACAGTAGAGTATTATAAGGATGGAGTTAAGGATGACTCTAAGACAGATGTAATCCCTAATGATATCTGGGTAAATGATGACGTACAGCCAGTAGATGCAACAAAGATTAATGTTACAGATAAGTTTGGAGCAGGATATAAGTTTGAAAAGACTGATCCGGCAACAATACCATCAACAATAGCTGATAAGGGTGTTATCAAAGTTTATTATGTAGCTAAGGAATTCAAGTACACAGTAAAATATGTTCTTGAAGGAACAGATACAGAACTTACAGCTGGATATACTAAGTCAGCAACGTTTGGAACAGAAGTTGGAGCTGATAAGAAGAATATCGAAGGTTATACAGTAGTAGATGCTGATAAGAAGTTAACTATTGGTTCAGATGAAAGTCAGAATGTACTTGTTATTGAGTACAGAGCTAATACATACGGATATTCAGTAGAATATTACTATGATGGTGTTAAGGATGAGTCAGCTACATTAAATAAGTCAGCTCAGTTTAATATTAAAGTAGATACATATGATCCTAAAGAAAAGCCAGGTTATAAGTTTGAAAAGACTGAGAATTTACCATTAACAATTACAACAGATGCGTCAAAGAACGTAATTAAAGTATACTATGTAAAAGATGCGAGTCAGACAAAGAACATCACATATACAGTTAAGTACTTTAAGGATGGAGCTGAGGTAACAGCAGACAAGCAGACAGTAACTAAGACTGTATGGGTAAATGATCCATCAGAATTAACTGTTGATAAGACTGCTATTAATACAACGGATAAGTATGTTGGATACAAGTTGGATTCAGCAGCAACAGGAGAGATTCCTACAGTAGTTGCAGATGGAACAGTTATCAATGTATATTATGTTAAGGATGAACTTCAGACAAAGGAAGTAACTTATACAGTTAAGTACTTTAGAGATGGAGTTGAAGTAACAGCAGATAAGCAGACAGTAACTAAGAGAATCTGGATAAATGCTCCATTAGAAGTTGAAGTTAACAAGACTGCTATTAATACAACAGACAAGTATGTTGGATATAAGTTAGATTCAGCAGCAACAGGAGAGATTCCTGTAGTAGTTGCATCAGGAACAGTTATCAATGTATATTATGTTAAGGATGCAAGCCAGACAAAGGATGTAACTTATACAATCAAGTACTATAAAGATGGTGAAGAACAGACAGAAGATACTATTACAGTAACTAAGAAGGTCTGGGTAAATGATCCATCAGTAATTGATGTTAATAAGGCTGACATTAACACAACAGATAAGTATGAAGGTTATACATTTGATTCAGAAACAACAGGAATTATTCCAAATAAGGCTGATAACGGAGCAGTTATCAAGGTATATTACAAGAAGGTTGTAGTACCAGCTGAGCCATCATCAGACAATAGTCAGGAAACCGTTAAGACAGGAGATAATTCTAACATGATGCTTTACGTTCTTATGCTTGCAACATGTGTGGCAGGCGCTGCTACAGTTGTTGTAACAGGAAGAAAGAAGTCAGAACAGGAGTAAGCTTATCTTAGATAAAAGTATTACTTAAAACATAAGACACTGTCGTACCATATTATGTGGTATGGCGGTGTCTTTTTACATGTAAAAATGTTATTATCTTGACATTGTTTGAATTTGGAAATACAATAGTTGCATATGCAACAATTGGAGGTGCAAGTAATGTTGAGAAGAATTTTTTCTTATATGAAAGAATATAAGAAATACGCATGGCTGGCGCTTATATGTATAGGTGTTGAAGTTGTGCTTGAGATTATGGTGCCTAAGCTGATGGCTGACCTGATTGATATAGGTGTGACCAATTCAGATGTGCCATATATAATAACTAAAGGTATCCAGATGGCTGTATGTGCAGTTGCTGCACTTATATTAGGTGTGGGAAGTGCAAGATTTTCTGCACTTGCAGGTCAGGGACTGGGTGCTAATATAAGAAAGGCTGAGTACGAGAAACTCCAGTCTTATTCATTTTTTAATATAGACCATTTCAGTGTTTCGTCATTGGTTACACGACTCACAAGTGATGTAACTAATATTCAGAATGCTGTATCGACAGGGATGCGTCCATTTGGACGAAGTCCGGTAATGCTGATATTTGCAACGACTCTGGCATTCCAGATTAATTCAACACTGGCACTGGTCTTTCTTGTAGCACTGCCAGTTCTGGCAGTCCTGCTCATCATAATAATCATTAATGTTGGTCCACGATATGGAAGAATGCAGGGAGCAGTTGACCTTGTAAACAGGTGTATAGAGGAGAATCTTACAGCAGTAAGAGTTGTTAAATCATATGTGCGTGGTGATTACGAAATTGAAAAATTCGGACACGTTAATGATAATCTGAAAAACGAATCAGAGAAAGCATTTGGAATAGCTGTACTAAACATGCCTGCTATGCAGTTCGTTATGTATTCTACAATTCTTGGTATTCTTCTTATTGGTGGAAGACTGATTAATTCAGGACAGATGATGATTGGACAGCTTACTTCTTTCTTAAGCTATGTCCTTCTGATACTTAATTCTCTTATGATGATGTCAAATGTATTCCTTCTTATGACAAGGTCACTTGCTTCTGCAGAAAGAATTATGAAGGTAATTGATGAGCCGATTGATATAACTGATGAGAATGCAAAGGACATTGAAGTTAAGAAGGGTGAGATTGAATTTAACCATGTCTGGTTTAAATATAAGGATACCGCCAAAGAATATGTGCTGTCAGATGTTTCATTTCACATTAATGCAGGACAGACAGTCGGAATAATCGGTCAGACAGGTTCATCAAAGACGACGCTTATCCAGCTTATTCCAAGACTTTATGATGCAAGTAAGGGTGAGATTAAGATAGATGGAATAAATGTTAAGGAATACCCGGTTAGACATTTAAGAGATGCAATATCAGTTGTATTACAGAAGAATACACTGTTTTCGGGTTCGCTTATTGATAACTTGAGATGGGGCGATGAAAATGCGACTCTGAATGAGATTAAAGAGGCATGCAGCATAGCGTGTGTTGATGAATTTATAGACAGGCTTCCTGGAGGACTTGATGCAGAGATGGGACAGGAGGGTGTCAATGTATCCGGTGGACAGAAGCAGAGAATATGTATTGCAAGAGCAATATTAAAGAAGCCGAAGGTTCTTATTCTTGATGATTCAACGAGTGCGGTTGATACTGCAACAGAAGGAAAGATAAGAAATGCACTTGCAAAGAAGCTGCCAGATATGACTAAGATTATAATTGCACAGAGAATATCGTCAGTGTGTCATGCAGACCAGATAATTATTATGGACGGCGGTCGTGTGGATGCAATCGGAACACACGAAAGTCTGTTAAGGACTAATAAGATATATCAGGAAATATATGAATCACAGAAGGAAGGAGCTGATCTTTAATGGCTAAGTATGTTGGATATAAAAGACCTAAAGATACGAAAAAGACTGTTAAGCATCTCCTTACATATCTGGGTCATTATAAATGGGCATTCCTGCTTATAGCAATTCTTGTATTTATAAGTGCAGGTGCAGGAATTATGGGAACATTTTTAATAAAACCTGTAGTTAATAATTTCATTGTTCCTGGCAATATGAAAGGACTTATCATGGCTGTGTGCGGAATGGGTGTAATGTATGCGTGTGGCGCGTTGTCAACGCTTGGTTACAACAGGCTTATGGTGCATACTTCCCAGAAGGTGGTAAGTGAGATTCGAATGGATCTGTTTAAGCATACACAGAAGCTTCCGTTGAAATATTTTGACAATAATACACATGGCGAGATTATGAGCCATTTTACTAATGATGTTGATACGGTGCAGGAAGCGATGAACAACAGCTTTGCGATGGTAATCCAGAGCTTTCTTACACTTTTTGGAACTATAACAATGATGCTGGTATTAAGCGTAAGGCTGACTATTATTGTTGTTGTTTTTCTTATTCTTATGTTCATCTTTATCAAATACAATGGTAAACGCAGCAAGAAATATTATCACAGACAGCAGAAGGAACTTGGTAATATCAACAGCTTCGTTCAGGAAATGATGGCAGGACAGAAGGTTGAGAAGGTTTTTAATCATGAGCAGAAGAATTTTGAAAAATTCTGTGAGATGAATGAGAGCTTCAGGAAGGAATCAACTAATGCGCTTGCATATTCGGGAATGCTTATTCCTGTAATTGTAAGCCTGTCGTATTTTAATTATGCGCTTTCTGCCTGTGTTGGAGGCATATTTGTAATCAAGGGAATTATGGATCTTGGAAGCATATCGGCATATCTTGTGTATGTAAGACAGAGTGCCATGCCATTAAACCAGTTCACACAGCAGATTAATTTCATACTTTCTGCACTTTCGGGAGCTGAGAGAATATTTGACATGATGGATGAGGCAGAGGAGCCTGACGAAGGAAAGGTAACTTTGTGCAATGTCATTAAAAATGCGGATAATACCCTTACAGAAACTTCTGATAAGACAGGATTTTTTGCATGGAAGCTGCCGGCAGGGGAGTTTATTGAGCTTAAGGGTGATGTAAGATTTAATGATGTTGTGTTTGGATATGTGCCTGAAAAGAAGGTACTTAACAAGATTTCGTTGTTTGCAAAGCCGGGACAGAAGATAGCATTTGTTGGTTCGACAGGAGCAGGAAAGACTACTATTGTTAATCTTATAAACAGATTTTATGATATTCAGTCAGGTACAATTACATATGATGGAATTGATGTAAAGGATATTAAGAAAGATGACTTAAGGCGTTCTCTTGCAATGGTAATCCAGGATACACATTTGTTCACAGGAACTATTTCAGATAATATAAGATATGGAAAGCTTGATGCAACTGACGAGGAAATCAGGGTAGCAGCTAAGATTGCCAATGCTGATTCATTTATAACAAGACTTCCGCGGGGGTATGACACGATGCTTACTGCTGATGGCAGCAATCTTTCGCAGGGACAGAGACAGCTTCTTGCTATCGCGAGAGCAGCGATTGCCAAGCCGCCGGTGCTTATTCTTGATGAGGCTACAAGCTCAATTGATACAAGAACAGAGCGGCTTATAGAGAAGGGAATGGATGCAATAATGGAGGGAAGAACAGTATTTGTTATCGCTCACAGACTTTCGACAGTAAGAAATTCTAATGCTATAATGGTGCTTGAAAAGGGCGAGGTAATCGAGCGAGGCAGTCACGATGAACTGCTTGAGCAGAAGGGCAGATATTATCAGTTGTATACAGGACAGTTTGAGCTTGAGTAAGAGAGGAATGAAATATGGATAAGAAAACAAAGAATGTATTTTTTGATATAGAAATGTTAAGAAGAAGACTGATAAGACCATATTTTATAGAGCTTGGGCTTACAGTTGGACAGGGGCAGCCAAGGATTCTTAAGGAATTAAGAGAACATGGGATTATGAACCAGAAAGAACTGGCGGATGCTTGCCTTATGGATGTAACTACAATGTCAAGAACATTGGACAGAATGGAAAAGGATGGTCTGTTAAAGAGAGAAAATAATCCGGCAAGCAGAAGGTCGTGGAATGTGTCGCTTACTGATTATGGCGCGCAGAAGGCTGATGAAGTTATTAGGATATTTAACAGAATTGACGATGTTATATATAATGGATTCAGTGAAGAAGAGGTGCAGACACTATCTGTTATGGCAGGCAAAGTTGAGAAAAACCTCTGGGAGGCAATTAAGAATGAAGAGCAGAAATAAACTTATTATCAGATGGGTGTTTTATCTTCTGGGATTACTGATACTTGCACTTGGAATTATGCTTAATACGAAAGCTTATCTTGGTGTTTCACCAATAATTTCAGTGCCGTATTCGATATCTCATATCATAGGATTTAACTTCGCCAATATGACGATGATTGTATATTTTATCTTTGTTTTAATTGAGATGATAATGCATACTGTGTGGTATCTTACAGACAGAAAAGAAGCTAAGTATCTTGGAATGTATATTATAAGAGATGCCTTACAGATACCGGTAAGTATAGTATTTACCCGTTTTCTGAATGTGTTCTCAGCACTTATTCCATCTGTACATAACAACATTGTATTACAGATTATAGTATTGCTGCTTGCTGTATTATTGACAGGAATAGGAGCAGCAATGTCACTGAATATGAGAATTATACCTAATCCGGGAGATGGAATTGTACAGGCAATTAGTGATTCTTCAAGGCTTAAAGGCAGAGCCGGCAAGGGTGTGGGCTTCTGCAAGAACTGTTTTGATATATTCAATGTCTGCACAACATTTTTAATAGGACTCTTTACCGGACATATACTTCTTGGTCTTGGACTTGGAACAATTCTTTCGATGATTGGCGTTGGTCGTGTAATTGCAGTGTTTAACAAGCTGTTTAAGGAGCGCATGGAAGCTGTTGCTTTTGATTATGTGGAAGAGTAAGTAAAATACTGGGATTACAGGCGGAAAACCTACTAGATTAAATCCTGTGAAGCTTTTAGTAGGTTTTGCCGGCATCCCATCCTGTGAGAATACGAATTACAGACTTACCTTCTTATCAAGAAGCACGGCACTTCCGAATGTACATGCTGCAACCACCATTAATAACTGGAATATGGTAGCTGGAAGGCTTGACATTAATGCCTGGGATAAGCTGTCTGGATTCTTGTAAAGTTCAGGCAACAAAGAAGAAATCTTAATTGTTGCATATGCAAGAACACAGAATAATACAACTGATATCAATCCTTTAATCTTCTTGTTCTGCAAGGCAGTTGAAGATAGTGTTATGGCAAAGTATGCAAGTGATATAAGGAAGAAGAAAGCTATAAGGAATGATATTATTCCAGCTACAATATTAATAATTATGTTGATAACATCAATACCCATAATCTTTAACATTTCTGAGAAATTCTTGAGTGCGTCAGCCAGGTCACCAAAGACACCAGCCATCATGAATATATCAAGAACTCCAAAGCCGATGAATATTGCTGAAATTCCTATTCCAATAATCAGTGTATAGAGCAGCTTTGATGTAATTATGCTAAGAGATGAGTTAGGTGTCATGAATATCAGGTAACTGCTTTTGCTTGAAAGTTCTCTGTTATATGTTACAACTCCAAATATAAATACAATAAAATAACTTACAGAGGCAGCTATTATTAAAAGTCCTCCGAAAAGGCTTGTATAGTTAAGATTTTCAGTCAGGCAGAAAAACATAAACAGAGCCTGAAGTACACAGATAATACCTGCCACGATTCCTATACCGAGAAGATTCTTTCTCAATTCGTATTTTGTTAATTTTAACATTGAAGATTCCCCCTTTTAATATGCATAAATGCGTTTGTACTGGTCAACGATTGACATGCCCGAAGCTGTTCGTAAATTTTCAGCATCTCCCTGTGAAACAATCACACCGTCTTTGATAAATACTGCGTAGTCAATAACAGCTTCAAGCTCATCAACAAGGTGGCTCGACATGATGATAATCTTATCAGGTGAAGCCTTGCTGATTACCGCATTGATAACCTGCTCTCTTGCAACGATATCGACACCATTAAGTGGTTCATCAAGCATAATTACTGATGCATTTCTTGAAAGATTAACAGCAAGCTTAAGCTTAGCCATCATTCCTGATGACATCTTGCTGGCTTTCATGTCAGGTGTAAGCTTCATCTCATTAAGATAGTTGTAGTACTGGTCAAGTGAGAAATCCTCAAAGAAATCAGCATAATATTTTCCAATATCAGCACAGCTCATATAGTTATAAAAATAACTTTCAGTAGGCATATAAGCTATGTGTTTCTTAGTTTCTACTCCTATTGGAACACCTGAAAGAGTGATGTCCCCGGAAGTAGGTTTTACCAGACCTGCTATCATCTTCATTAAAGTTGTTTTGCCGCTTCCGTTAGAGCCAAGCAGAGCGTATATTCTGCCAGGCATGAAGTCGATGGAAACACCATTAACGGCAGTCATCTTCATATACTTTTTAGTAACATTTTTACATTGCAGCATAATTAAATTCCTCCATATTTTATTCGTGATAATTCTTAATGAGATTAATAATCTCATCTTTAGAAAAACCAAGGCTTGTCATTCCGGAAACGAAAGTCTCAATCATTTCACTGGAAAGTTCTGCCTTTAATGTATCAATCAGATGCACATCCTCTGATACAAATGTGCCAAGACCTCTTTTGGTATAGCACAGACCACACTGTTCAAGTTCATTGTATATTCTTGCAGCAGTGTTAGGATTGACCGTGTACTGTACGGCAAGTTCCCTTGTCGAAGGGAGTTTGTCGCCAAGCTTAATCTCTCCGGTAAGAATTCTTCTCTTAATGTCATCAATTACCTGAAGATAAATCGGTGTATTAGCCTTATAATCCATAATCCCTCCTCCTGTAATAGGTAATGTACACATGACGCGTACCTGTGTACTAGCACAATAGTACACTATAACAATGTAACTGTCAACAGGAATAATAAAAATAGTAAAATTTTTTAAAATGGTGTATGATAACTTAGAAAAAATGTAGAAGGAATACAGTATTTATGACGGTTCAGCAGGCATATAAAATATTTGATGTCAGATCAGATATTACTAAGATGGAATTGAAGAAGCGGTACAGACGGCTTATGCATATGGTGCATCCGGATGCTGTGCTAAACAGAGATAAATCAAACAAAGAAAATGTATATAGATACAGTGCATATGAAATTAATGAAGCATATACTGTTCTTTTCAATCAGACTGGGCAGGAATCATTGAAGAGTAACTATAAATATGATTATAAATATTCCGAATATGATGAGAAATATTATGGCACTGATCAGGAAAATGAAGAATATGATTTTACAGCTCCAGAGAATGAACATGCCTTTTGCCAACGCAATGTGTATCATTATGCTGAAGATTACAATGGCAACAACATTGGAAGATTTAAGGTTGCACGAGGCAGATATATGTGGATGCCAGATGAGGATTTTAAGTTGTTTCTGCACAGTATATATGAATGTAGTGAGGAACTTCTTAACAGAATTGATGAAGAAACAGGAAGAGTGCATGATTCAGAATACAAAATCATATATCAGGCAGAACTTGCATATCTGTTAGCACAGCAGTTTACTGCAACATCAGATACATTGGGAAATATTCTTACATCAATTGATGATGCTGCAAATGTATTTTATGTCGGAGCAATGCTTGAAATGTCACCTGAATCTGGATTTATCAAAGCTGGAATGAAGCTGTTTCCGGCAGGAATAAAAAAGCATAGACTGTATTTAATGACTCGTTCGGGAAAAGAAGCGGGATACATATCATTTAAAGATGACAGATTATATTATGTGCTTATTCCGATACTTGAGCAGAAGCGTGCAATGGTAAAGATAGAAGTATCTTCGAAGCAGGACAGACATAATACAATGGGAGAGAAGAAATATAAGAACATTGATTTGTGGGTTAAAATTGGAAATGATGCAACATTTCCTGAAAATATTAATATGAGAATTGAAGATTTGCTTAATAGCTACCATGAAAGCAAGTAAAAGTGGTAAGAAAAGCGGTCATATCAGAACAGAATCTGATGTGACCGCCTTTATCATTTAATTCTTAGATTGTGCGTCAGTGTTGTTGTCCTGACTGTCCGACTTGGCTCTGTCAAGCCACACACCAAGTCCACAGGCAGCAACAGCAAGAACAATGACGATACCGACTGTTATATTACCTAACATATTATTATTCATCCCTTCAAACTTAGTCAAACATAGATATTCCGAAACGAAGCTTTCTGCAAAATTTATATACAATGGTTCCGAAAATACCTACAGTTATTCCAACGGTGGATGCAACAGATACACCTCCACCCAGAATAATACCGATTATCATTAAAATATTCATATTTATTGCCTCTACATATAATTGTTTAATATTGTTAATAATATACATGAATAATGTATTACCAGAAAATGTTCTGATTTAATGATAATCTGTTATTTTTTGCCGTCAGTCTGATGGATATAATTAAGAGTGACAGTAGTGCTGCATGTGATAGGATCATGCATTACGCCTGTCGATTTGAAATAGATACTGATACCGATAGCTGCACACAGACCGCAAAGTAAGAATTGGAATATGCGTAATACATTGCGGGAACTGCTTCTGTCTGCTGTAAGATTGGTGATTGATGTTCTCACAAGTCCAAGCATTTCAGTTGTACATGGCATGGTATCACTGACAGAAGGCTCAGGTGTAGCGAATACCTTAGCTTCTGATACAGAAAAAGAGTCCACTTCAGGAATATTCACACGAGCCCTGTCGAGGCACATGCCAATAAGGAAAAATGTTATTACAAATATGCAGCTTAACAGTCTTTTAAAGCTTTTCTTCATAAGAACATCTCCTTTCCAAAGTGAATCTCATCTGCTTTACTATATCATATTCAGCAGAGGGAATAAAGAGAAAATATATGTGAAAATGTATATTTTACAATGTTTGACAATCCAATGTGAAATAGGTAAAATACATATAAATATATGCATTTTTGAACATAAAAATGCATTGTGAATCAGGAGGAATTTAATATGGCATGTTTTATAGTACCAGGTACTGAAGCTATCGTTACAACAGCGATAACTAAGATTGTTAAAAAGAAAGAGAAGAAGGAAATATGTTCGTGCGAGACAGAAGGTGCTGTAGAAGCAGTTAAGGAAGACAAGGCACTTCCATTTTCTAGAAAGTTAAAGTGGCTTAACAATATGCTTTGGGGAGGAACAGCTTTACTTGCATTCGAGCATGTATGGCATGGCGAGGTTACACCATTCTTTCCATTTTTGACAGCAGCAGGTAATCCGGATGATGCTGTGCAGATGTTACATGAGATGGCAACTGCCGGTGTTGGCATGGCAGTGGTTGTTACAGCTGTGTGGGTCGGCATGGTAGCAATAGCTTCCGGAGTAGAAAAGAAAGCAGCTAAGGAAGCAGAAGTTAAAGGATTGGAGAGATAATTATGACATTACTTATAGCTGTATTTGCAGCGGTTATAACTACTATCATATGGTATACTAATGACAGGCGTTCGCAGTTAAAACTTGGAACACTTGCGCTTATGTACTGGGGTGCATCACTTATGTGGATGGTAGATGCAGTTGTGGAATATATTGAACTGGGGGCAGAGTATTTTACTCCGGCATCATCAGATATGCTTAATGACGCATTTTTGGGTTTATCAGTGGTAGCTTTTGGACTTATCATATGGATTGTTATACTTATGGTTAAAGATCCGCTTGGAGTAGTACGCAAGACTGTACTTAATAAATAAAGAAGATTGTTGGAATATGAATTTTAAGAGAAAAGAACTTGCTAAAAATGCTAAGAAGAACTTAAAAAAACATTACTGGCTGTTAGTAGCAGTCTGCTTTTTTGCGGCTTTCATCGGCTCTGAATATACAGAGACGATGGAAGCCTTTAAAAGTTTAGGAACAGTTAACAATGAAATTCAAGGTGCAGCATCGGTTGAAGCAAATGTTGATACTGTCGCCAACAGTTCGGTTGTAAGTTCTGTGGTTCAGGCAATGGGCGCAGTAATCACGGGTGACGATGATTTTGGAAGGACGCAGTCTGATGCGAAGGTTTCAGAGGCCAAAGACAATGCAACCAAGGTATTGGGAAGAACAAGAGGAGTATTTGCATCTTTAGTTAATGGTATAACATCAGGTGGAATTGTATTTACATTTGTGGATTCACTATCATCAGTCATAAGTTCAAGAAGGGCAGTAGTGCTTATACTTCTGATAGTGGCACTTATGGTATATGTGTTTATAACATTTTTTATCAAGAAAACTTATCTTGTTATATCAAGAAGAATAGTGCTTGAAACGCGCACATATGATGCTGTTCCACCTGGAAAGTTTATGTTTCTTCTCCGGGTAAAAAGATGGATGAAGGCATCGTGGGTGCTTATTGTCAATAATGTATATGAAATATTATGGTCACTTACAATTGTAGGTATATTTGTGAAGCATTTTTCATACATGCTTGTGCCATACATTATCGCGGAGAATCCTGATATGAAGGCAAATGAGGCTATAACCTTATCAAGAAAGATGATGAAAGGCTACAAATGGCGGGCGTTTCTGTATGGATTATCATTCATTGGCTGGACAGTGATTGGAATGGCAACGTTAGGAGTTGTAGGAGTGCTGTTTGTGAATCCTTATAAAGCTGCATTTTATGCAGAATTCTATGCAAATGTAAGAACAGTATATCTTGAAAAAGAACCAGAGGCGGTTAAGTGGCTTAATGATTCATATCTGTATGAAAGACCATCAGAAGAGCAGCTTAAAAATGCATACGCAGATGTATATGAACTTATAGATAGTCCGCAGCCACAGATTGATTTTGATGATTACCACAATTCGAGAATAGGAAGATTGAAGAAATTAAGAGTATTTTTAGCCAACACATTTGGCATAATACTTATTAACAGCAAGGCAGAGCTGGAATTTGAAGAAAAAAAGAAGGAAATGCTTCGTATGAGTAAGAATAAAGCAGAAGCAGTTGGAAAAGCCTATCCTGCCCGCCTTTTCAATCTTAAGGAACACAGAGTTGACCTTGAAAATACAGTGTATATGCGTAATTATTCAATACCATCGCTTATACTGATATTCTTTTCGTTATGTTTTGTGGGATGGATATGGGAGGTTACGCTTCATCTGATATCGTCACATACATTTGTAAACAGAGGTGTTCTTCATGGACCGTGGCTTCCTATATATGGTTCAGGTGGAATACTCATACTGATATGTCTTAAAAAATTAAGAAATAAGCCGGTTGTGGAATTCTTTGCATCAGTAGTTTTATGCGGATTTGTTGAATATTTTACATCTTTGTATCTGGAAATCAGCTGCGGAAGAAGATGGTGGAATTATAATGGCTATTTCCTTAACCTTAATGGAAGAATATGTGCTGAAGGTCTTTTAGTATTTGGACTTGGAGGAGTTGCAATAGTATATATTATTGCACCGCTTCTTGATAATTTCTTCAGAAAGATTAAACTGAGGGTTGTTGGTGCAGTGTGTGCGGCACTGATAGTTGCATTTGTTGTGGATATGGTATATTCCAAAAAGAATCCTAATACGGGTAAAGGAATATCAACATTTAATGATAATACACCAGAATATATGCTGGCAGAAATGTATCAGGGGGCAGAGGACAGGTATGAGGATAGAATATCTTTTGATCAGAAATTTTAAATCAATCAGAGAACTTGAGATTAATGATGTCGAAGATGTACTGATTCTTGTTGGAAGAAATAATGCAGGAAAGAGTGTGGTTCTTGACGCAATAAGAGCGGTTACTGGAGATTACGAAGTTTCATTAAGAGATTTCAATGATAACGAAGGTAATATAAGCATTACAGTTCGCATCAGTATTGAAGATGAGGATCTGGCTGTATTGTATCAGAAGGGACAGGTCAGTTCTTTTAAGCATTATGACTTGTGGTATAAGGATTTTTGCAATAAACTTCCATCGTTAAAGGATGGTATTCTTGAATTTGAATATGTATATAGCCGTGATGGTAAGATTAAGTACAGGGACGGAGTTAAGAAGAACAATATTTATATAAAAACAGTCCTTCCCAGAATATTCTATGTTGACCACGAGAGACGTAAGTCATCAATTCAGGAAGATCTTATCATGCTGCAGGGTGGAACTGAATATGCAGACCTTAAAGATAACGTGTGTATATTTGATAAGCATAAGATGTGTAATCAGTGCTTTAATTGCATAGGAATCATTAACCGTAAGAAACCGGAACAGCTATCTTTATTAGAAACAGCGAGACTTATGCAGTATAAGCTGTTTAATTTTAATCTGGCTAATTTTGAGAACAAACTTAATGAGAAGTTCAGAAACAATGGTGGTATTGGAGAAAGGATTCATTATCAGATTACATTTGATGCAGAAAAACTCATGCATGTTGATACAGTTGTTCACAATGAAATGCGTGACACTGATGGGGATGTCAATGACCTTTCAGATGGACTGAACAGTATTTACATTCTGTCGCTGCTTGAAACATATGCAGAATATGGAAGTACTGTGCCATACATTATTCTGATTGAAGATCCGGAAATATATCTACATCCTCAGCTACAGAAGATAGCAAGTGAAATCCTGTACAAGCTTTCAAGAAAGAATCAGGTTATATTCTGCACGCATTCACCGCAGATGTTATTTAACTTTACTACAAGACAGATTCGTCAGGTGGTTAACGACAGAGATAATAATACAGTCGTTACTCCGGAAGCAGATATTGATGATATATTAGATGATCTTGGATATGCTGCTAATGACCTTATGAATGTGAGCTTTGTATTTATAGTGGAAGGAAAACAGGACAGAAGCCGTCTGCCGCTACTTCTGGAGAAATATTATTCAGAAGTTATAGATGAGAATGGCAATCTCAATCGTATAGCGATAATTGCAACTAACAGTTGTACAAACATCAAGACTTATGCCAATCTGAAATATATAAATACATTATATCTTAAGGATGAGTTCCTTATGATAAGAGATGGAGATGGTAAGGATGCTGACCATTTAAGAGACCAGCTTACCAATTACTATAAGCAGCGTGCAAAGCAGGATTATGGCAATCTGCCAAGAGTAACAGACCGTAATGTGCTTATATTAAAATATTATTCATTTGAGAATTATTTTCTTGACCCTGAGATAATGACTAAGATAGGCGTTGTAAAAAGTGTAGACCAGTTCTATGATATATTGTATGCCAAATATAAAGAATACCTGTACCGCCTTGTCAGCACTAAGAAAATGTTAGAAAAACTGAACATAACAATTGAGACAAGACAGGACATCATAGACAACATGGAGAATATCAGAAAATATGTCAGAGGACACAACCTGTATGACATATTCTACGGACGTTACAAGGGTGAGAAAGAAAATGCAATATTAAGAGCGTACATAGACGCAGCTCCAAGGGAGAATTTCGATGATATATTCGATGCAATTGATAATTTTGTGTACTTTAATAATCGTAGGAATGATTAAATTGGGTTATGGGCATGAGGGCGTACAACCGCCGAGGTACTTCTATATAGTGCATATCCTAATGAATTGCCGTATATGAAGTGAATAACAGCCGTGGCGTCTGTATATATGATATGTTCGATTTATTCCGAATCGTGTGTGAGTTAATGCCGCTATCTATAAAAGTTCAATGCTGGAAATCTCGTTCAAGCGAAGCGCGTTTGATTTTCAGCACTGTAATAAACTCTATAGATGGCGGCATTTACTCACACTAGATGCAGGAATCCATGAGAACATGTCATATATACAGATGCCACGGCGTCATGCACACTTATTAATACCAATATTTAGTTGGATGACTTCTTAATTAAATCAGAATACCAATATGCGGAATCCTTTGGAATTCTCTGTTGTGTTTCATAGTCTACGAACACTAACCCGAATCTTGGGTCGTAGCCGCTGTGCCATTCGAAATTATCTGTGAATGACCAGTGGAAGTAGCCGAGTATTGGGACACCGGCTTTGTAGGCTTTCTCAAGGTCTGTGAGATATCTTGTAAGGAAGTCGATACGGTTGCTGTCGTGGACTTTGCCATCAAGACTTATGATATCGTTGCAGGCAAGTCCATCCTCAAATATATATATTGGAAGATTATATCTTTCATACAGATATCTTATACCATAATTCATAACACCGGGAGTTACAGGCCAGCCAAGAGCTGTTCGTGGACTGCCTGGTTTTTTGTTAATATGGCCGGCTGCATTTATTTCATGTCCGTTATATACATTTATGCCAAGATAGTCAATTGGCTGATGTATCAGTTCAATATCGCCATCTTTTACGAATGGCAGTTCTTCATAATGTCCGATTTTTTCAAGACCAGGTTCAAGATGTAATTCTGTACCAGCAATGTCAGGATATCTGCCAAGACATGTCATGTCGCAGAATATAGTATGGTTAAAAGTCATGTTGCCTTTAACTATATTGAAACATTCAGCTCTTGCAGCATCAATGTCTTCATCACATTCTTTTGAAGGATAGCACAGGTCACCAGTGCTGGAAAAACCGGTTTTTACAGGCTGTTTTGAAACGGCACGCATCTTAGTAACAGCAAGACCGTGAGCGAGTGCAAGATGGTGGATTACAGACAGGACAGATACTGCGTCAAGCTTCTTACCTGGAGCATGAAGTCCAAGCATGTATCCGAGTCCGGATATAATCTGTGGCTCATTGATGGTGGCGATATTAGTTACACGGTCTGAAAAATGTTCGCATATGAATTCAGCGTAATCAGCAAATATGAAGGCAGTCTCACGGTTGAGCCATCCACCTTTATCTTCAAGTGACTGAGGTAAATCCCAGTGATAAATCGTTATGAATGGTTTGATATTATTTTCAAGGCATAAGTTTACAATCTTATCATAGAAATCAAGTCCGGCTTTGTTGTAGCGGATATTGCCGTCAGAATCATTAACAATTCCATCAGGAAATATTCGTGACCATGAAATTGAAAAGCGGTATGCCTGAATACCAAGATTTTTCATAAGTGCAATATCCTCGCGATAGCGGTGATAGTGGTCACATGCTTTATTGCCATTCTCATCATGTGCAATATTACCCGGTTTATTAGAGAATGTGTCCCAGATAGAAAGACCTTTGCCATCTTCGGTAAAGGCTCCCTCTATCTGATAGGAACTAGAGGCGGTACCCCATAAAAAGTTCTTATCAAACATAATAATTCCTTTCTTTATAGTTGTCAGATGTTAACAGTTACATTATATACTTTAGTGTCTTTATTATATGGAACAGTGTTGCCACTGATTTCACTGCCATTGACAATAAGAGAAGAAACTCTTTCGTGCTTCTCATTGCTGATAGTAATGTTATATACAGCATCTCTGAATTTTCTTGTAATTGTCAGATTCTTAATGGAATCAGGCAGACAAGGGTCAATGGTGAGTCCTTCAAATGAAGCTCTTACACCAAGTATATATTGAGATATACTTGTAAATGTCCATGCAGCGGTGCCTGTAAGCCAGCTGTTTTTGGCTTCACCAAAGCTTGCGGCATCTTTGCCGGCAATCATCTGTGAATATACATAAGGTTCAGTCCTGTGTATCTCACTTATCTCTTCAAGATATGCCGGACATATTTTCTTGTATGTTTCGAATGCTCTGTTTTTATCATCAATAACGGTTTCAGCAATAGATACCCAAGGATTATTATGACAGAATATTCCAGCATTTTCTTTGTATCCAGGCGGATAAGAAGATACCTCGCCGAGTTCAAGATGATATGACCTGTAAGCTGGTTGTAAAATCATAATTCCGTACTTTGTATCAAGAATTTTTTCTACTGAATCCATAGCTTTCTGTGCGAGTCCTTCTTTGACACCTATACCTGCCATAACACAGAAGCCCTGTGGTTCAATGTATATCTGTCCATCTTCACATTCATGTGAACCAACCTTACGGCTTTCGGCATCATATGCACGAAGGAACCATTCACCATCCCAGCCTGCATCAAGAACAGCTTTATACATGTCATCAACATGGGAACGTACAGCATTTTCTTCCTCTGTAAGACCTGATATGTGGCATATGTCTGCATATTCATTGCCATATTTTACATACATTCCAGCGATAAATACCGATTCAGCAACAGGTCCTTCTGATGGTCCGGTAGTCTGGAAAGATTCACCCGGAGCAGAGGAGAAGCAGTTTAAGTTGAGACAG
>ENA-ORSA01000976-ORSA01000976.1-human-gut-metagenome-genome-assembly--contig:-NODE-976-length-26997-cov-4.234801_pt1 | contig 26997 bp, 25 predicted proteins | sample MGYA00242179_ERZ509142 | MGnify/ENA primary metagenome ERZ509142 (study PRJEB26280, sample SAMEA2338659) | human gut metagenome | biome: human gut; feature: human-associated habitat; material: faeces... | reverse complement strand
TTAGTTCAATATGTCACTTGCCGTAGTTCTGCAAGCCTTTGTTCAGGAAGTCAGTGTAGTGCTCTATGTCCTCGTCATAGCTGTAAGAGCCGGCCAGGGGCTTGCCTTCGTTGTCGAGGATGACGTAGAACGGCTGGGCGTTGGCGCCGAACTTGCTGCGTTGCAGGTAGCTCCACTTGTCGCCCACGGTGCGCAGAGTGCGCTTCTTTCCGTTCTCAACGATTTCCATAGGCTCGGCCAGCGGCTGCTTGTCGTCTACGTAAAGGGATATGAGCACGTAGTCTTCCGTCAGCTTGTCGGCCACCTGCGGGTCGGTCCATACGGCCGCTTCCATCTTACGGCAGTTGACGCAGCCGAAGCCGGTAAAGTCGATGAGCACGGGCTTTCCTTCCGCCTTGGCCGCCGCCATGCCCTGCTCGTAGTCGGTAAAGCGCGGCTTCACCTCGTTGTGATACAGGTTGAAGTCCTGCGTGTTCATGGGCGGAGCAAAGGCACTGACGGCCTTGCAAGGCGCACCCCACAATCCGGGCACCATGTAGACGGTGAAAGCCAGCGACAGCAAGCCCAGCATTATGCACGGCACGGGCATGGCACGGTTGTCGTCGCCGTCGCTGCGGAACTTAAGTTTGCCTATGAGATAGAGGCCGAGCAGGCCGAAGATGACTATCCAAAGCGAGAGGAACACCTCGCGGTCGAGCAGTCCCCAACCGTATGCAAGGTCGGCTACGGAGAAGAATTTGAGGGCGAAGGCCAGCTCGATAAAGCCCAAAGTCACCTTGATAATGTTCATCCAGCCGCCCGACTTGGGTGCTTGCTTGAGCCATGTGGGGAACAGGGCGAAGAGCGTAAACGGCAGAGCCAAGGCTATTGCGAAGCCTGCCATGCCCACGGCAGGGCCTGCTATGCTGCCCGACGTGCTAACCTCGACAAGCAGGAAGCCGATAATCGGGCCGGTGCAAGAGAACGACACGAGCGTCAGCGTGAACGCCATGAGGAATATGCTAAGCAGTCCGCTCGTAGAGGAAGCCTTGCTGTCTACCTTGTTTGTCCACGAAGAAGGCAGCGTAAGCTCGAACCATCCGAAGAAAGACAGGGCGAACACTACCAGCAACAGGCAGAAGAAGATGTTGAACACGGCGTTGGTAGACAGCGCGTTGAGCGCGCTCGCGCCAAGCAAAGCCGTTATGGCAAGACCCAGCACAAGGTAAATCACCACGATGGAGACGCCATACGTAACGGCGTCGCGCACGCCTTTCCTCTTGTCTTTGGCGCGTTTCAAGAAGAAGCTGACGGTCATCGGGATAATCGGCCACACGCAGGGGGTGAACAAGGCGACAAGTCCACCGACAAAACCCATAAAGAATATGTACAACCAAGAATGGTCTCCGCTGCCCTGCTGGCCGTTCATAGCCCGCAGTTCGCTGATTACCGGCGTCCAAAGAGAGTCGCTGTCAACCTTCAACAGGCTATTGACAGCTACGATTTCGGTCTTCGCCGAGTCGGGCACGGCTACCGTATCGGCCGCTGGTTTCTCCTCTACGGCAGGCTCTTTGGGCGCATCCGCCGGGCCATCACCCTTGAAGTCGAACTCCACCTGGGCCGGAGGCATACACATCTCATCGTTGCACGCCCCGTACTCAAGGTAGCCCTTGATGTGGTAGACTTTGCCCGTTATTTTGTATTTCTGCACGAACATGACGCTGTTCTCGAAGTAGCGCAGGTTCATGCCGAACATGTTGTCATACTTGTTGATTTCGTTTCCCCTGTGGGCGAGCGCGCCTTCGGCCTTCGCTCCGTCGGCAGTCTCGGTGGTGATGGTGGCCGATATGGGGCCGTCGGCAGGCAAACCGGTAGAATAAACGTGCCACCCGGCATCTATTTTGCCGCTGAACGTTACCTCTACAATGTTTTCAGCCACCTTCTTCTGGCTTACGCTGAAGTGTACGGGGTCTTGCATCTGCGCTCCGGCCGTCACGGCAAGCAGCGCAAGGAGCAGTGTAATCAGAATCTGTTTCTTCATAATCGCTTGTTGTTGGATGGTGTATTGGGATAGGACGCATAGGCAAAATGAGCCTGATTAGCCCTATGCGCCGTTATAAGAAAACTCGTAAATCTTAACTCTTCACTCTTAATTCTTAACTCTTCACTTTCTTGTGTGTCATTATGTCGAGCACGTAGCGGTCGGTTTCGTCCATTCCGCGGCGGCCTATTTCGGTCAGGTTGCGTATGCTCTGGTCAACGTCGTCGTCGATGATGCCCTCCACCGAGGTTACGTGCTTGTTCTGAATGGCGAGCATCGCGCTAAGTATGGCGGTGCTTACGCCCGACGTAAGCTTCAAGGCGCAGCTGGGTTTGGCTCCGTCGCAAATCATTCCGGTGAGGTTGGCAATCATGTTCTTCACCGAGAAAGCTATCTGCTCGTAGCTGCCTCCCATAAGATATGTTATGCCGCAGCTGCTGCCCGTGCTCGCCACTACGCATCCGCAGAGGGCGGAGAGCGTGCCGAGGTGCTGCTTGATGTAGATGGCCGTAAGGTTGCTTAGTATGAGGGCGCGTATCGTCTCTTCCTCGGTGTTGTGGTTCTCCTCGGCGAACACGGCCACGGGCATAGTGGCGCAGATGCCCTGGTTGCCGCTGCCCGAGTTGCTCATCACGGGTATCATGGCGCCGGCCATGCGCGCGTCGCAGGCGCAACTGGTGGCCGAGAGCACCTTGGAGAAGATGCCTTCGCCCATAATACCGCGCCCCAAGGGGCTGCAAAGGGTCTTGCCGAGCTGGTGGCCGAAGTTCTCGCGCAGGCCGTCGGCGGCCGCGGCCTCGTTCATGTCGCGCGCCTCGAGGATGAAGCGCAGGTCGTCAACGTCGGTCTCGGTGGCAAAGTCGTACACCTTCCTTAGCGTCAGGGGCACATCCTCCTCGTCGTCGGCATGACCGGCGTGCACGGGTTTGTCCTCGACTACGTCGCCGTCGCTGCGCAGATAGACAAAGTTTGTATGCTCCGTGGCGATGCGCGCCTCGACCTCATGGCCTCCGCCGGCAACCACCACCTTAATATATAGCTTGTCAGGGGCGGCCTCGTCGAGCCCTATGCGTATCCGTCCACCGGCTATGTAGCGTTTGCCGCGCTCCACGGCGTCGCGGTTGCAGTCGCGCAACACCTCCAGTCCCAGTTCAGCCCGGCCTATGAGCGCGCCCAGGGCCACGGCTATGGGCAGGCCGGTCATGCCCGTTCCGGGAATGCCTACGCCCATGGCGTTCTTCAATATGTTCGCGCTGAGGCGTATGTCGATGCTCTCGGGCAAAGAGCCGAGCAGCTCCCGCGCCTTGGCCACGCACAAAGCTACGGCCATAGGCTCGGTACATCCGATGGCGGGCACCCCCTGCCTATGGATGAGCGATATTATCGCGTTGCGTTCTTCTGCTGTAAGCATGTCTTCTTCACATTATTTTTACAAGCCGCGAAATTACTAAATAAACCTCAAAAAACCGTCGTAAAATGGCGAAAAAATGCGCTTTCAGAAGCCGGTTTGCCGTCAACGACGCAACGCATTGACTTTCAACGCGTTACAAAAGGCCGTCTTTTGGCCTGTAAAAGGCGGCCTTTTAGAGGCTGAAAGACGGCCTTTTGCAACGCCGTTTGCCGTCTTTTGAATTGAGAATGGAGAATGTAGGGTTGAGAATTATGATTACCTTTAATGCTTGGAAGCCGGCAGGGGTAATCATAATTCTCAACTCTACATTCTCCATTCTCAATCAAATCAAACATCAAGCTATGAACGTTCCACCTATGTTAAAAGGTTGATAAAGTTGTTAACGTGTAATACATCGTACAATATTTTTTCGTATCTTTGCAACGTTTTTATGACAGTGCGGCATTTCATCTTTGAAAAACAATCCGCCACACGGTGCCGACACTTGCCGGAACCGGTAAATAAATCGACAACATTAAACCATGTATTTGAAAAAGACTATTAAGACATTAGCAGTTACAACACTATTGGCAATGACGGCGGCCACGGCCACCGCACAAGACCTTTTGGCACGCCAGGCCCCCATAGACAAGAAGATGAAGGCGGTAGACACCATCGCCCTGAGCAGGCTCATCGACAAGGAGCAGGCAGGGTCGCCGTCAGCACAACTATACAAGGAGTGGAGCAACAAGTACGCACACAAGGCTACGGAGCTGCCCGACTCATTCCTCATCAACCTGAAACACTTTTGTATGCCCACGACGAGCCGCGTCATCACTTCGAACTTCGGCCGCCGTTGGGGCAGGATGCACAAGGGCATCGACGTGAAAGTGTACATCGGCGACACCATACGCGCCGCATTCAGCGGCAAGGTGCGCATCGTAAGATATGAGCCAAGGGGCTACGGCAACTACGTAGTGATACGCCACCACAACGGACTGGAGACCATCTACGGCCACATGTCGAAGCACCTGGTCAAGGAAGACCAGACGGTAAGGGCGGGAGAACCCATCGGCCTCGGCGGAAACACGGGCCGCAGCACAGGCTCGCACCTGCACTTCGAGACCAGACTGTGCGGAGTGGCGCTCAACCCGGCGCTGATGTTCGACTTCAGAAACCAGGACGTGACTGCCGACACATACATGTTCCACAAGGATACGTACGAAAGAGAGTCGGTGCTCGCCAACAAGCGCGCAGGCAAGAACAGCGACATGGCTGAGGCGTCAACCGGCAACGACAGCGGCAGCAAGGCTTCGAAGAGTCAGTCAAGACGCGGCAGCGACGTGCAGTACCACAAGGTAAAGCGCGGCGAGACACTCAGTTCAATCGCCAAGAAACGCGGAACTACGGTTGACAAACTGTGCAAGCTCAACCACATAAGCAAGAGGATGCGCATACGTCCCGGACAAATCCTAAGATACTCATAATTGTTAAAGTCAATAAATTGTCAAGGCGGTTGCCAGCGTGAGCTGACAGCCGCCTGCCTGTTTGCCGCCTCCTGACATGCGAGACGCGGTCGGAAAGAAAACAGAAACGGGTCAGGCAGTTTATGCCTGACCCGTTTCATTTGCATGTCACAAAGCCTTTACTTGCGCTTGTAAACGTCATCGCGCCTGTGTTCTTCACACCATTCGGCACACTCCGGGCACAACTCGCCGCGCTCGTGGCAACCATCAACCGTACAACGGTCGTACCGGCACGCGCCGCATCCGTACCTTTCGTCACAGCATCTGTAATCCCTGCGGCAATCATCACGGCGGTAATCGCCGCAACATCCGCCCCTGCGGTGATGGCGGTGGCGGCCGTCACAATCGTCATGCCAGCCGCAATGGCCGCGCCTTTGCTCCGTCTGACGCGCAGGCGGCTCGTCACCGTCATGGCCGATAAAGGCCATCGTGCCGACGCTGAACAGCCCCAGCAAGGCCAAACTGACTATAAACTTCTTCATATTGCCTCCTTTCCTGTTTTTTACTTGTTATCATTTACAATGGTAAAAATAGGAAATAAAGCCGCAAAAAGCCAAATAATTTTAGTTATTTAATTGTAAATCAGGGTGAAAGCCGTCATCTGCGGCCACGCTTCAGCACAGCCCTTGCCACGAACCAGGCGTGCGCAGCCAGCGTAACTGCCAACCCGTAGTGGCGGCGCATCACGTCGAAACGCTCGCGAAGGGACGCCCGGTGGTTTTCAGTTGTCTGCCCCTCACGCTGGTAACAGGCCACGGTGGCGTGCACATTGGCCAACGGCAACGACATGCGTGACGCCTCCTTCATAACCCGTATGCACCAGTCTACATCGGCGGAGAAGCGGTAACGCAGGTCGTAAGGCGTGCGGCGCGCGATGTCGAGGCGTGCGTAAAAAGCCTGATGGCACACCAACATGCCCATACGGAACGACCTCCACGTAAGCCTTTCGGGCGGAGCAAGGCGGCGACGTGCCAGATACCGCCCATCGGAGTCCACCAAATCGGTGTCTCCGTAAAGCACGGCAGGCAAACGCCCCTTGTCGTTCTCAAAACCGTCGAGCCGCGCCTTATTATATATAAGGTGAAGAGTTGACGCGCCAGGGAAGAAGTCTCCGGCGTTGAGAAAGCACACATAGTCGCCCGTTGCGAGGCGAAGCCCTTTGTTCATGGCATCGTAAAGCCCCTTGTCTGGCTCCGAAACTACGCGCACCTCGTGGCCGTTCACTGCTTCGTCTGACCGCCACTTGTAAGCCAAGGCCATGTCGGCCGTGCCGTCACTTGAAGCCCCGTCAACTATGATATGCTCCACATTGCGGTACGTCTGGGCAAGAACGCTCTCGGCCGTGCGCATGAACACTGGCGCGGCATTGTACGTAATGGTGACTATCGTGAACTTTATCATAACCTGTAATGCCTGAAAGCAAGGGCTTGGTTGTAAACTTCTATATACTTCATTGCCACACTCTGCTGCGAATATGACACCGAAACCTTGCGCACTGCGGCGCGGCCAAGCTCGCCGCAGTCGGCCTCTTGCAGCACCCAACGCATTCCCCGGGCCAAGTCTTCGGCACTCTTGTACGCCGCCACGTAGCCGTTCTTGCGGTGGTCTATCATCTCGGGTATGCCGCCTACGTTGAAAGCTACGCACGGAACGCCGCAGGCCATCGCCTCCATGATGGTGTTGGGCAGGTTCTCCGACAGCGAAGGAAGCACGAAAAGGTCGGCCGCGCGGTACGCTGCAACTATCTTCTCGGTGTCCGACAGGTAACCGAGCGGATAAGCGGGAACGCTGAAACTATCGGCCAGCTCCGCACCGCAACCGCCCAGCATCACCACGCCGAAGCCGCCATCGGCATCCGCCTGCCCGTCGGCAAGCGTGCGGCAAGCCTCTACGAGATAGTCCATGCCCTTGTTGGAGTGAGACAAATTCTGCGCCACAAACAGTATGAGACGGCGGTCGAGGGGCAGTCCGAGGCGGCGGCGCGCCTCCTCCTTGTCGCCCGGACAGAACGTGCGTATGTCTATCGGGTTAGGTATGCTCGTTATCCTCACGCCTTCAAGCAGCCTGCTACGCATCGCCTCGGAGGCCAGCCAGCGGCTGCACGTAACGAACGAGAGACCGCCGTGCCGCCGCAGCAGCTTCTGCTTGTGCCGCCATACGCGCCGGGCCACGTCGCCAAAGATACCGATTGACGGCAACAACGGGCACCGCGAGCACTCCACTGCGTACTTGCGGCAACCGAAAGTGAGGTGGCACAAGGCCGTGGCGGGCCACATGTCGTGCATGGTCCACACCACAGGCTTGCCCGAATCAAGGATTTTGCCTATCCCACGGAGCGAAAGCATACCTTGGTTGACCCAGTGCAGATGAACGATATCGGCCTCCTTGAATTCGCGCGTCTTGGTAATGTCTATGCCGGCGTTGGCTATGTCAACGGAAAACAGGTTCTTACGGGAGAAGCCGAGATGGCAGAACACGCACCACCGCTCCCACAGGAACGCCCACTTGCTCCGCAAACGGCCGCCGACGGAAGCCACGGTGAGGCTGTCGGTAGCCTTGTCGCGCACCATCATCTTGGCCTTCACGCCGTTGTTGTTGAGCGCGTCGACCAGCCGGCCGGCCGCCACGGCCGCCCCGCCCATATTCTCGCTTGTATTTACAATAAGGACACGCATCGTATGCAAGGTCATTTCACTAAACGGACACAAAAGTATAACAAATCACGCATTTTTCCAAATTTACGGGCATTTTAATCGCTGTTTGCGCACACAAATTATTGATTTGCATCAAGAAAAGCTGTTAAGATATCAAAAACACACATGAAAGTATTGACACGGACGCATTTTCGTTGTATCTTTGCATCGTCAAAAGGTTAATAAATTGTTTAGGTTAGTAAATAGTATTAGTTTAAGGTAAAGTTTTCATGATTATTTAGGATGACAAAGGGGACCGTGAGGTTACCTTTCGAATCGAAAAGGTTTTTTAGTTAAACATATTTTTGATGCGCCGCAGCTCGTGAAGAGTTGCGGCGCGTTTTTTTGCCGTTTGCACCATGGGAAAATTGAGAATGGAGAGTTGAGAATGGAGAATTATGATTGCCTTTGGACTTGAAAGCCTGCAGGGGTAATCATAATTCTCCATTCTCAACTCTCCATTCTCAATTAGAAACACGGCAAACAGCCTTGCCAAAGGCCGTCAATCGCGACGCGAAATGCCGTCTTTGGCATTGTCAAAGACGGCATTTTGGTTTGTAATCAAACGTATGCCGAGCGGTTAAAGATTTGATTATTAGAAGGGCTTGGCCGGGCGAATTGTAAGCAGACATAGGCGTTTTACTTACGAAAATTCATTGACATTTAAACGAACAGGCCGCAGCCGTCACGCCATTGCTGCCGCATGACGCCGGCCGACACGGCCCTTAAAGGCAAAAACAAACGATGGCGGAAGCCGCATATGCCGGTTTCCGCCATCGTAAATGTATCGTCCGCAGGTCACAACGGCATGTTGCCGTGCTTCTTCGGAGGATTGCTCTGGTTCTTGTTGCGCGCCATTTCCAAGGCCTTAATCAGCTTCGCGCGGGTGTCGCGAGGCATTATTATCTCGTCTACGAGACCCCGCTCGGCGGCACGGTACGGGTTGGAGAACTCCGTCTCGTACTCCTTCACGGCCTCGGCCTTCTCCTCGTCGCCGGCCTTGCGGTACAATATGTTGATTGCCCCGGAAGCTCCCATGACGGCGATTTCGGCCTGCGGCCACGCCAGGTTTATGTCGGCGCCGATGTTCTTGCTTGCCATCACAATGTAAGCACCGCCGTATGCCTTGCGCGTGATGAGCGTTATCTTAGGCACCGTGGCCTCGGCGTAGGCGTAGACAATCTTCGCGCCGTGGCGGATGATGCCCTCATGCTCCTGCGCCGTACCCGGAAGGAAGCCCGGCACGTCCTCAATGGTGACGAGGGGGATGTTGAAGCAGTCGCAGAAACGTATGAAGCGAGCCGCCTTGTCGGAAGCGTTGATGTCGAGAACGCCGGCAAGGAAAGCCGGCTGATTGGCTACGATGCCGACCGTCTGGCCGCCAAGGCGGGCGAAACCTACGACTACGTTCTTGGCGAAATGTGGCATAACCTCGAAGAAGTAGTTGTCGTCAACCACAGGCTCGATGACGTCCTTTATGTCGTAAGGCTGGTTGGGGTCCTCGGGGATGACGGTCTGCAGGCTCTCCACCGTGCGGCTGACGTCGTCCGTGCAAGGCACTATGGGCGCGTCTTCCATATTGTTCGACGGCAGGAAACTCAGCAACTCGCGCATCTGCATAAGCACTTCCTCCTCGGTAGGCATCATGAAATGGGCCACGCCGCTCTTCGTGCTGTGCGTGTAAGCGCCGCCAAGCTCCTCCTTGTCAACTACCTCGTTGGTTACAGCCTTTACCACATCGGGGCCTGTTATGAACATGTGGCTCTTCTCGTTGACCATGAAGATGAAGTCGGTCAACGCCGGAGAGTAGCACGCTCCGCCGGCACACGGACCGAGTATGGCCGTAAGCTGGGGGATAACTCCCGACGCCATGGTGTTCTGATAGAATATCGAAGCGTATCCGGCAAGGCTGCAAATGCCCTCCTGTATGCGCGCTCCGCCAGAGTCGTTAAGGCCTATTATGGGTGCACCGCACTTCAATGCCTGCTGCTGCACCTTGACTATCTTGGCTGCGTTGGTCTCGCTCAAAGAGCCTCCGTGCACCGTAAAGTCGTATGCGTAGACGAACACCAGCCGGCCGTCTATCTTTCCGTAACCGCACACCACACCGTCGCCCGGTATCTGCTTCTTCTCCATTCCGAAGCGCGTACAGCGGTGGTTTACCAGCTTGTCGGTCTCGCAGAACGTGCCCTTGTCAAGCAAAGCGTCTATGCGTTCACGCGCCGTCATGTGTCCTGCGGCGTGCTGTTTCTCTATCTTTGCGGCTCCGCCACCCTGCGAAGCTTGGCGGTCAAGCTCTTCGAACCGCGCGTATGTCTCTTCTCTTGTCATTGTTTTTTAACGTTTTTAGGAAGATATAAAAACTAAAAGAGTTAGGGAATTTAAAGCCTGATACTTGCATTCCTTTCCTTAACAAAAGCATAACGGCCTTAACTTCCCCAACTCCTTCAAACCATATAATATCTATTCATTACTTAACTCAAGCTCAATCAGCGTCTGGTTGTCCTGCACCGCGTCGCCTTCGGCCACGAGAATGCTCTTCACCGTACAGTCAGACGTCACCTTGTAGTTGCTCTGCATCTTCATCGCCTCAAGCACAATGGCGATGTCACCGGCGTTAAGCCTGTCGCCTACGCTCACCGGTATGCTTACGACTTTGCCCGGCATGGGAGCCACAATCTTGTCAGACTGACGCTCGTCCGCACCCTTCCGCATACGCAGATACTTCGCTTGGGTGTCCACTACGTCAACGTGGTAAGAGCGGTAAAACATGTTCACGTCATAGCTTTTGCCTCCCTCGCCGCGTATCAGTTCGGCGTTGTAAGAGTTGCCGTTGTGCAATATCGAGCAGCTTCCGTTCTCCGCCATCACTATGTCAACCTCGATTGGCTTGCCGTCGATGGTAAGTTCCACCTTGTTTCCTTCTTTATTGACCAGCGTAACGTCGGCTACGCGGTCGCCTATGTGCATCTCCATAATTACAATTTATGTTTATGAACCGTGAATTATGAATAAAAATCAAATCCTCAACACACCCTTTTGCAGTCCGAACTCACGCCAGCGGCTTATCGGACGGGCGTCAGCCACACGCACGGGAGAGTTCTCTTCGAGGTTGAACAGGTAGTCGACATAGGCTGCAATGAGCGCCATGTTCTCTATTTCCTCGTTGTCTCCGTTGGCGCGTTGCAGCGAACGTGAGTATTTTTCGAGGAAAGACGTGTCGTATTCGCCCTTCACAAAGGCCGGCGCATACATTATCCGGCGCAGGTAACTCAGGTTTGTCTTCAAGCCGGTAATCTTGAACTCGTAGAGCACTCGGCGCATACGCTCGATTGCAAACTGGCGGGTTGTGGCCCATACGATGAGCTTTCCTATCATAGGGTCATAATAAAGAGGTATCTCGTAGCCTTCATACACGTAGCTGTCGATGCGCACGCCGATGCCGTTAGGCTCGGTCAACTGCTTGATTATGCCCGGACAGGGTATAAAGCCGTTCTCGGTGTCCTCGGCACAGATGCGGCACTCTATGGCGTGTCCGCGCTGGAAAAGGTCTTCCTGGCGGAAACGCAGCTGCTCGCCGGCGGCCACACGCAGCTGTTCCTTCACCAAGTCAACGCCCATAACCTCTTCGGTAATGGGATGCTCCACCTGCAAACGGGTGTTCATTTCAAGGAAATAAAAGTGGCGGTATTTGTCAACAAGAAACTCTATGGTGCCCGTTCCGCGGTAATTCACGGCCTTGGCGGCGGCCACGGCCTTCTCGCCCATCTCGCGGCGAAGCTCCGGCGTCAGGAACGGCGACGGACTTTCTTCCACTATTTTCTGGTTTCTGCGCTGTACGGAACATTCCCTGTCGAACAAGTGAACGACGTTACCGTAAGCGTCACCGAGTATCTGAAACTCAATGTGATGCGGCTCTTCAACAAACTTCTCAAGGTAAACGGTATCGTCGCCGAACGACGACATCGACTCAGAACGTGCCGAGTCATACGCCTCCTTCACCTCTTCGGCGCTGTGGATAAAGCGCATACCCTTGCCACCGCCGCCCATCGAGGCCTTCAGCATTACCGGATAACCTATCTCATTACATATCCTGAGAGCTTCGTCGGCATCCTTCAGCGGCTCCGTAGTACCGGGAACAACGGGCACACCGGCGTCTATCATGCGCTTGCGTGCCGAAATCTTGTCGCCCATAGCCTCCATTGTCTCGGCTCTCGGACCGATGAACACCAGTCCGGCGGCCTCGCAACGGCGTACGAACTCCGCGTTTTCCGACAGGAAACCATAACCCGGATGCACGGCGTCGGCCTTGCACTGCAACGCCACATTGATGATTTTGTCGATGTTAAGATAACTCTCACGGGACTCGGCAGGGCCTATGCAATAAGCCTCGTCGGCGTACATCACATGCTTTGAGGCACGGTCGGCCTCAGAAAAGACGGCCACTGTACGCAATCCCATTTCGCGGCAAGAACGCATCACGCGCACCGCGATTTCGCCACGATTGGCGATTAATACCTTTTTTATCATTCTCTTTCTTTTTCGTCTGCGTTCCCCTATCCCACGAGCAGGAACGAACTTGGTTGAACGGCAGGTCTTCTGACTCGCCCTCTTCCTGACACCTTCCCGGCCGAAAACAACAAACCGCCAGTGGTTTAACCCTTCAGGAAGCATACCGAGCATCACAGCAGCGGGACTGTCCGGGATTTTCACCCGATTCCCTTTTAATCCAGGGCGCAACACACGCCACTGAAACCAATTCGGTGCAAAGGTAACACTTTTTTTGATTTCAAAGCAATAAAATTTATTTTTTTAGCACTTGGTAGCATTTCTGGCGCTTTGTCTTATAGTCGTACTTGAACAGATGCTTGCGCAGTTTCACCCAATTGAAACTCAACACATACTTAATCCATTTCAGCAAGGGCAGCTTCGGCGAGGCGTAAAGAGCCTCGTCAATATATACATAATAGAGGTCTGCCAGCGGGTCAAAGGCCGAAAAGTCCCTCGGTCCGGCCTTGTAGAGCCACTCCTCGGCAATGAAGCGGTCGGTGGCGATGCGCTCTTCGGGAAACGGGGGCAGGCGGCGCACATAGTCGGAACGCACCCACCAGAAGTTACCTGCATACAGATAATACGGCTTAGGGTATGGAGGCAGTCGGTAACAGCCGTAAGTATCGTAGCCGCCTTGCAGCACATTGACGGCCACGCGCCACTTGTCGAAGAGAAAATACTCCATCATGTGCCGCCACGCATCTATGTTGCGGCGCAGGCGGCGGAAGTTACCGTCAGTGCGGTCGCCGCCGTAATAAGACACGCCTTTGGTGTGGAAATAATAGAAAAGGCAGTCTTCGTCGCGGCTCTTGGCGCGTATGAACTCGAGCGCAGGGTACTCAAACTTCATCGGGTCGGTCTCTACGGCTACCAGCTCGGTCTTGTCTTCGCCAATCATGCGGCGCAGCTCGTCGGCCTCGCGGCGGTCTTTCACAATGCAGCTGACGTAAAACCGCGCAGTATTCTCCCACAGGCCGCTCGCCTTCAGGCGGCCAATCTGGTCGGCGACAAGCTCGCGCCAGCCCTTGTCGCAGAACACATGGTATACCCCGTAAACGGGCATCGCCATGTAGGGCTCATGCTCCCACGGCGTAAGGTCACGCCTTTGGACGGCGCGGAAAACAGTGTTGTAGGCTGTCTTGGCTGCCTTTGATATGATATTTGACATTTTCCTTATTTTCAATATAACCTTTCATACTCCTCCTGCATACGCCTGATGCCAAACCGTTCTTTTGCGAACAACATTGCTTTCATACTTAAAACATAGTCATTCGCACGTTTTTCAAGGTCGCGGAAGATACTCATGTAGCTGTCGATGCTGTTCCCCGTTACGGCCAAAGGCCAGTCTGGGGGCAGCGTGTCGCGCAGACCGGGGCAGCTGTTGGCTATTACCGGCAGTCCGGCAAGGCTTGCTTCTATTGACATTATGCTAAGTCCTTCAAACTCGGAAGGCATGAACATATAGTCGAATGATGACAGATAGGCGGCCAAACCATACACGGGAGCTTTCAAAGTGACATTTTCCTGACTTCCTATTTCACGTTCGATGTCTGCCCGGAGACTGCCGTCGCCAACGATGTAGAAGTGCAGCCGGAGGTCGTCTTTCAGCCGTTTTACCACCTCAATGAGAGTGCTTATACCCTTTTGCGGCTCGAAGCGTCCTGCGAATAATATGTTTATTTTGTCTTTTCGCACATCTTCGCAACTTCGTTGCGGCGTTTCCGCCACACCGTTATATATTATTGGTGGTGTCTGTCCGTACTCCTTGGCGTAATTGTCGCGCACCGACACGGATATAGCCACATTGCAACCGTGGCGCATGAAAAACCTCTCGACGCGGCGGCCGGTGTGCTTCATGCCCGTCCACAGCACGGTGTTGTGGATTGTGCGCACCACTTTGCAACCACGCAAAAGGCGCGGAAACAGCGTGAACAGCCACCATACGGCCAGGTCGGGCATCTCCGTGTGGGTATGTATGGCCGCCGGGCGGTGCTTGAGCAGCAGCGGCAGAAACCACAAAGGGAACACCAAGGCGGCCATCCGTTCGAAAACGTAATGGAAATGCACGTCGGGCACACAGGCACGGTGATAGCGTATGCCGGCCTCGTCAAGCTCTTTTGTAAACACTTTTGTAAACTGCGAATGGGCACGCAGCAGCTCGACTACATGGTATTCGTAGCCTTCCGTACGCGACTTGGCTATGTTTACCGCCACGCGCTCGGCTCCGCCGACATCGAAATGCGATACTATGTGGAATACTTTTTTCATGCCTTATGTCATGCAAAGTTAGCAATAAATGCTTAAAACATAGCCGTCCAAACACTTTTAAAGCATATTTAAAACATCGTAAGACAAGCATCTTCCCGCCGCCTTGACGCCAACAGCATTCCGAAAGGCCGTCTTTGGCGTTGCAAAAGACCGTCTTTTAGCGTGCAAAAGGCCGTCTTTCAGAGGCTAAAAGACGGCCTTTTGCAGGGCAGTTGGTAACACATTGTAAATCAAGAAGTTAGCGATTGAGCACGGAAAGGTATATTTTCCTTGCCAAGAGGTAGGTGAAATCGGCCACGGCAAGCGGACACTTGCCTCGCAACATGGCGGCCAACAGACGGAAAAATGTGCCCTGCGGACGGTAACCGAGCAACTGGTCGGCCAGCGAGAGGCTGAAACCTGCGCGGCGTATGTTGCGCAACGCGTTGGCCATTCCAAACTGCAAGGGCGTGAGGTAGCGGCCTGCGGTGTCGTTACGGCTGAAGAAGTCGAGCACCAAGCGGCAGGCCATGAGATATGACCGAGCATGACGCGGCGATGCGGTATGGGTGTATGACGACGCGTTCTCCTCGCTGTAGAAGTACACCGGGGCGTTGATGGCTGCGCGGTGGGCGTAAAACAGCAGGCGAGCCATTACGGAGTAGTCCTCGGAGAAGTCGATGCCCGGCACGAGGCGGATGCCGTTCTCCGTAAACAGAGACCGCCGGTAGAGCCGTCCCCACATGCGGTTTGACACAACATTCTGACACAGCAACAGCGCGAGATACCGCCCGCCGTCAGGCGTTTTGTAAGGCCTGCGCACGGTGGAGACGCCCTGCGGCGTTACGCTCTGCCACGCCCCGTCCACCATGTCGGCACCGCTGCGCTCCATCTCAGCCGCCAGCAGCCCTATGGCCCGCGGCGGCATGTAGTCGTCACTGTCAACAAACGTAATGCCTTCGCCCGTACACTCGTCGATGAGACGCTGGCGCACGTAGCCTATGCCGCGGTTGCGGTCGTTACGCAGGATGCGCACCTGCTCCGCGCGCTGCGGCCAACGCGCCATCACTTCTTGCAGTATGGCTACGGAACGGTCGGGCGTGCAGTCATCGACAAAGACGAACTCCAAGTCCTGATACGTCTGACCGAACAGCGACTCGGCACAGCGCGCGATGTATTTTTCCACCCCGTAGACGGGAACAAGCACCGATATTTTCATAGGCAAGCACCTTGTTTGAATAAGAATAATTAGCCCGATTAGCCCAATAGGCGGTATAAGCCGCGGCCACGGGCAAGCCCTCTGCGGCTAACACGCCCCTTTCCGGCCTATGCCAGATACTTAGCGAACAACACAAAGTTGTACACCATGAGCCACACCGTAAGCCCTACGAGCAGCTTGCGCAGCCATTCCTCGCGCTTGCGGCCCTCCATTGCCTTGACGAGGAAGCCCATGGCGATGGGCAATGCGAACAGCCAGTGGGAGGACATGATGTACACCTCGTTGATGCCGAAGCCCAAACCCATGTGCAAGGCCATGTCGAAGGCTGTGCCGCAGAGCACCATCCACATGAAGCGCGACCGCCGGCCGCACCACACTCCGGCCGCAAAGAGCAGCACGACAAGGCCTTCGACAACGTAATTTACAACCCAACGGTAACGCACTATCACCGGACGGCCGCGCAAAGTGTCGCCAAGCAGGTGGTCTTTGTGCAGCTGTATGGACTCGCCGAACAGGTTTTCAACGACCGTAGAGGCACGCGACGTGGTGGCGTCGGTCCACTGCATGAACTCGCCTTCGGCCATAGGCTTGCCCTTGTTGCGGTTCCACGGCTGCTTATGGTCGCGCACATACTTGGCGTGTGCACGCCTGCGCACCTCCTGCTCGAAGGCCGTCTTTATCTCAGCGCTGTCCTTCAGCTGCGTCGTATCGCGGAAAGCCTTGAACATGCGCTGCCTCAACTCGGCGTTCTTCTTCGCCCTTGCCTCGTGGCGCGCCTTCTCCTTGGGCAACACGTAAGTGCGGTATTCCCAACGGGCGAAGCCCCAGATGAGCGCCGCAGGCAGCAATACGGCGAACAGGAAGTATTTAAGTCTGAAAAACTTGCGCCCGTTCGTGAAGAGCGAATATAGGTAAATCTTTATTCCGTTGCTAAGCGTCACGCCGGCTGTGGCGAAGAACAGCACCACCGTCTGCCATATCTTGAACTGCGACCCGTCCTGCATCTTCCGGCCGGAGACATAGACCGTAAAGACAAGCAGGAACATCGAGACGCAGAAATGGTCGGGCACCACGGCCGAAACCATGACGTATGCGAAGGAGAAGAGCATCGTTGAGAGCACGGCGGAGTCGAACTTGCGCAGGCGTATGATGTCCCTGAACGTGCGGTACATGAAGATGAACGTGTAAAAGGCGCACAACAGCAGCGGCACAGCCACTATGAACTGCACCAGGTTGACGCCGGTCAGCTCCATGAGCAGCTTGTTCAGCATTGAAAACGGCCACGCCATGAACGCCAGCAGAGGGTGGCGGTAGACGTTGTAGTTGGCGTCCCAGAACGTAACCACGGAGTACGTGATGGGGTCGAAGCCGGAGACGGTGAAATTCTTGATAAAGATATTCCAATGGCCTCGCCCCGTCTGGGTGAACAGGTCGAAGTAACGCGCTATTACGAGGACGTGCAGTGCCACCGTAACCAGCAGCATAATGGCGGACGCAAGCCACTCTTCACGGCTTACTTTGAACAGTCTTAGAAGCTTTTTCATAGGGTTTTCTTTTTATGGGAGATGTGGGAGAGCTGGGAGTTATGGGAGGATTGGGAATGCAGGAGACTGCAAAGCGGCAGCCTATTCATTATGAATTAATCAGTGTGCATTATGAATTACTTGAACGGACGATAATAACTCTCGTTGGCGAAGTCCAGCAACTCGAAGTCGCCCCGGCTGTCGCCATAGGCCGTAAGCCAGTATTGCGTGCGCTCGGGGAAGAGCTGCAGCAGGCGCGTAACCTTCTCTTCACCGTAGCAGTTCTTGGTTAGGAAACGCCCGGTGAGCACTCCTTCGCGCTCTTCCACCATCGTACCGACGACGTAAACGCCGCCAATGCCTGCGAAGAAAGGCTCCACCCAGTTGTTGACGCTCGCACTTACGACGACCACCTTGCCGCCTTCGGCCAGCACCTCGCGGAGCTTCTTCATGCCCTTGGGGCGCATCAGGCGCGCCTTGTCACTGGCGAAGCGCGAGCAAAGAGAGTTGAACGTGTCAACGGCCATGCCCCTGAAGCAGTGCGAAAAGACGCGTTGCTTGGCCTTCCAGTTGGGGTACAGCCCGAGCTTCATCAGCACGAGAAGCGGCGAATAGCGCAGGAAGCAGAGCAGGAAGGCCTTGTCTCCCTTGGCGAAACGGATAAACTCGATTAGCGTGTCGCGGCGCGTGAGCGTGCCGTCAAAGTCGAATGCGTAGACTTTTCCCAACGGATATTTGCTTATGTCGATGTCGGTCATAATCTAATTAAAACTAAAAACGAGCCCCACCCCGGCCCTCCCGAGGGAGGGAGTATGGTTAGTTGTTGTCTTTTTTCCAAATCCATGCAGCATTGAAAAGCACATCAAGCTCCCTCCATTGAGGACGGTTGGAGGGGTGCCTCCAATTTATTTAACATATATCAGCACCACGAAGGCGAGCGCCCAGGCTATGACTACGAGCTGTGTAAACCTGTCATGCAGCATCATGCGCGTGGGGTCGCCGCTCTTTTCATCGACTACGGTCAGCTGCATGTAGCGCAACAGGCCGAGCAGAACGAACACGGAGGTGAGGTAAAGCATGTCGGAACCGATGCGCCCGGTAACCTCCGGCGACACGGTATACATGATGTAGCACACCAGCGTGACCGTCGCCGTAACGGTGATTGCCTGGTTGATGAACGTGAGGTTGTAGCGTATGGTGTTCTTGCGTGGCGGCACTCCCGTCTCGTTCATGCGCAACACGTCGTCGCGCCGCTTTGCGAACGAGAGGAAAAGCGTCAGCAGGAACGTCATCAACACCAGCCACTTGCTCGGCGCAATGTCGGTGGCAAAGCCCCCGGCGAGCACCCTCAACACAAAGCCGAAGGCCACGATGCACACGTCGATGATGGCATACTGCTTGAGCTTGGCACAGTAGCAGAGGTTCATTATGTAGTAAAACAGCAGCACGCCGCCCACTTGGAGCACATGCCGGAGGTCGCCCACAAACGCGGTGACGGCGGCGGCGAGCAGCAGCATCAGCAGCATGAGGGCGCGCGCCGCACCCATCGACACGGCACCGGAGGCCACCGGGCGGCGGCACTTCACGGGGTGGCGGCGGTCGGCCTCTACATCGTTGATGTCGTTGAAGCAGTACACCGACGAGGCCGTGAAGCTGAACGCGAGGAACGTCAGCACCGAAGCGCGTATGTCAGACACGTCAAGCAGGCTGCCGCCGAAGAACATCGGCACCATCACGAAGACGTTTTTTATCCACTGGTGTGGACGGATTAGTCGTATAATATTGTTCATATTCCAATAATATTCAGTAACAAAACCCACCCCCAACCATCACGAAGGGAGGGAGCTTGGAATGCTTTTACCGGCAGTTCCGCAGTCTTGGCATATTCGGCTTATCAGGCCTATCGGGCTAATTGAGCCTAATGAGCCCGATAAGCCTAATGAGCCTGATGCACCGTTGGCAGCATATGGCTAACCGCCTGATTATCAACCACTTTCCAATATGCCGTCTTTTACCTTGCAAAAGGTGGCCTTTTAGCGTGCAATTGACGGCCTTTTGCATCGCCATTTGCCGTCTTTCGCAAATCGGGCGGCAGCAGGCTGGTGTCAGCTTCGCCGCACCCTGTCCGTCGCAACGCTCACAACCTTATGCAAAACCCACGCCAGCACGAGCGAAACGGCTATCATGAGCAACGCCGTGAGACAGTAGCCGAGGCGGTAAGGGGTGATGTATTTCAATACGAACTGTATGTGTATGAGATACAGCTCGAGGCTGATTGTGCCGACGAAGGCCAGTGCGCGGCGCACACGCTGCGGCGTATGGCGCAACGCCAGGGCAAGCAACACTACGACGGAGACGGTCAGCGGTATGTAGACCATGCGCTCCAGGAACAGCGGGAAGCGGCCGCGCCACGCCTCCTCGAACTCGACGCACATTGCAAGGCTCATGACGAAAGCCAGCACGAAGAGCCATACGGACTGTCCGTCCATGGTGCGCCGCTCCTTAACCCACGCCCCGAGGTTAAGCCCTATGAGGAATATGGGTATGCGGCTGAAAAATATTTCGAGGTGGCCTACGGCCTGGTGGACGGGCGGATAGTATTGCACCATCACGGCCAAGACCATCGCCAGCACGGGCGTCCAGCGGTAGACGGGGTGGCGTTGTATGAGCGTCATATAGGCAGGGGCGAACGTATAGAGCATCATTATTGACGGAACGAACCAGAACGTGAGGTCGTCCACGCGCCAGAAGCTCCAGCCCACAAGTATGTTTGCAACGAGATTGGGTATGTCGGGGCTGTAACCGCCGCCCGGAGTGTTTATATAATTAGGTATGTAAAACAGGCAGGCCATGACGAGCCAGGCCGGATATACACGCAGGTAACGCCGCTTGAAAAAGTGCTTCAGCGACGGATTCTTAGTCCACGAAAACCAAAGCCCCACGCCGCTAAGCAGCAGGAAGATGTCAACACCCACGTTGCCGCAGCGCACGAGGCCGTACATGGGGTTGCTCTTGGGCATCCAAACGTGGAACAACATGACGAAGAGCATCGCCAGCCCCATCAGTTCGCCGCGGTAGCGGCTTATGTCAGACAGTTCGATTGGTTTCTTCATGACCTTAGTTTTGGTTTCGGAATATACCTGAAAGCGAGCTTGAAGAGCCACGCCAGCAATATGGACGCGACGACGTAGACGATGAGTCCCGTGTACACCTGTCCCCGGTAAGACATGGGTATGATGATTTCACGCGTCACGGGGTGCACCACGAAGAGGGCGGAAGATATGGCTCCGAACCACATCATAGGGCCAAACGCCCCGGCGGGGATGAGCTTCACCGTGGCTACCGCACCCGCCACGATGAACGCCGGCACCCAAAGCCACGCCCAGAAGGCGAAACTGCCGAAGTAAACGACGGCAGCCGACACTGCGGCCAATGCCATGTAAGCCCGCGGCGACAGCTCCCGGCCATGGCGTGCGTAGAGCACTCCCATGCCGAAGGGCAGCATTCCGCCTACGAAGTTGTAGCGTATGCGGTTGAGAGTAGCGCCTCCCGGGTCGCTCTCGGGCGTGAACATGGCCTGCGCCACCCAGCATATGGCGATTAGCGCGACGACGTTCGACGTTTTCTGCCGGTATATGAGCAGGCGGTAGACGATGTAAAGCTGGAGCATGAGACCGAAGAACCAGTACGGGCCGGGCTTGATTATGTGGTCTGGGTCGGGCAATATATTAATGTACATGAGCAGCTGCGCCACAACGCGCCCCGGCGTATAGCCGTGGTAACCGTGCGGATGCAGGTAGCTGACGACGGCGAACGCCACGTAGCCAAGGAACATAAGGCGCAACAGCTTCAAGTAATGATAACCTACGAAGGGCACGGCGCGCACCCTCTGCGGCGTGCTTTGCTCATACTTGCACACAAGGCCGAAGCCGCTGATGAAGAGGAATACCGGCACGCCGTAATGCCCGAAGAACGACAGCAGGTGGACAAACAGGTCGCCGTCGAGCGCCAACAGCTTGTCGGCCAGCATCCGGGGCTTGGCCGCCGTGAACGTATATTCGTTCTCCTTGACGGCGAAGCCGAGGAAATGGCAGTAGTTATGAAGCATTATGCCGAGTATGGCTATGCCGCGCAGAGCCTTCGACTCGGCAAGGGTTAGAAGCGATTTTGTCATTGCATTGTCATTTAACACCCATCCCAAAACAACCTGACACCCACCATAACCATCCCTTATGGAGGGAGCTTGATGTGCGTTTGCAGGTGATTTTATACATTACTTTTATATATTATAAGGCGGTTTTTTACGCCGCTTGCATACCTTTCGTCAAACTGTTGACTGTCAGCCACTTACCCATTTGCCGTGTTTTACCGTGCAAAACGTGGCCTTTTAGCGTCTAAAAGACGGCCTTTCGCAATGCGATTGACGGCCTTTTGCAGAACAGGCGGTTATGCTCTATGGGACAAATGAGCCTGATATGCCCGATACGCCACAGCTAAAGGCATCTTAAGCCACCTCCCTTGGGGAGGGCTGGGGTGGGTATCCTCACTCCAGCTTGTCATAATCCGTAGTGTTCTTGAGTATCCTCGGGCGCGCCTCGTTGTACCCGTCGCTAAGTATGTTGAGGTCATCGCGGTAGTGGGGCGTGCTTATACCGCCGAGGTAAAGCAGCAGATGGGGCAGCGCGTCGGTCATGTATCGGCGGTCGCGCGCCTTGAGTATGTCGCCGTAAACCTCCGGATTGTTCACTATGAAGTCGTGCGAGCACCAGAGCCAGAAGGGTATGTCAAACTCCTCATGCGCCAGACGGGCGGTGATTTCGGTGGAGTGCATACGCCCGTAGAAGTGCACACCCTCGCCGTAACACTCCTCGCCGTGGTCGGGAACGTAGATTACGACGGCCTCCTCGTCCTCGAAACGTTTTACGATTTGGTCTACAACGGAGTCGTTGTAGAGCACGGCGTTGTCATAGTCGGCCAGCACGCGCAGTTCCTTCTGTTTCAGTTCGGGGCGGTCATAGTCGTCAGGGTTGAAGTGGCGGCGGCCCCTGGGGAAGCGCGTGCGGTAGTCTACGTGCTGCCCCTTGAGGTGGAATATGATTAGGTTATGCTCCTTGTTGTGCTTTTTCAAGCGGTCATATTGGTTCAACATGCTCTCGTCGAAGCGGAAAAGGCTCTTGTTGCGCGTGTCGAACATGGCCTTGTAAGCGTCGGGTTGTTGAGGAAGAAGCCTCCGCTGAAGTCGTAAACGGCCTCTTTAGCCTGCGGAAGGAACTGGTTAGTGAGGAAGGTTACATGGTAACCGGCCTTGCGGAACAACTCGGGAAACAGCGGATAGTCGCACCATTCGCCCTTGTCGCCCACGGTATAAAGCGAGAAGAGGTACTTGAATACGAAGCTTGTCAGGTTCCAAGGTGCCACCACATCGGTGAACGGAACGAGGTTGCCTTTGCGCGCCCAGGCCTCCTGCCGCGGCGTGGTAGGCATACCGTAGCCGTACAGGCTGGCGTGATGGCGGTTGTAGCTCTCGCCTATTATCAGCACGATGTTCTTGCTGCGGTAAGAGCAGCTATCGACAACGGCCTTGTCGATGTTGGCCACGAGCTTGTCAACCTGCTGCGCCGTAAGCCCGTTGGCGTAGACGCTGAAGAGCAGGCGGTACACGGGATGGAACATCACGGCGCAGTCCTTGCGCGTAAGCTCGTGCTCCACGTCGCCTATGTTGCTGTACGACATCAGGCGGACATACGCCGCCTTGTTGGGCCAGGCCACAACGGCGCAGTAGATGAATGCGGCGAAAAGGACGGCAGCCCCTCCCGACCTCCCCCATAGGGAGGAGCTAAAATTACCCCACACGGCAGCAAGTTTCCTCCCCAATGGGGAGGTCAGGAGGGGCTTTTTATGCCACAACACCGCCCAAACCATGTGTGCGAGCATCACGAGGAGCACGCGGCCAAGACGGGTGAAGATGACACCCAGCGTCATGTACGACTCGACGAACTCCGCCGCCTCATCGCTGTTGGTCTCGCCGACCAAAAGCAGCATCGTGGGAGTTATGGTAGTGTCGAACTTGACGAAGCAATACACATCGACAATAGCCAGCAGGTAGGCCACAACATACATTGTGCGCTTGAGCCAAAGGCCTACCTTGCGCGGCATTATCCACAGCACAAGGCAAAGCAGGCACACATCGACAAATATCTCTTCGGGGGCAAGCGCGTAGGCATGATAGCCGCGCTTGGCGGGCACTACGGCATAGACGGCCACCAAGCCCAGCACAAACATGAACACGACGAACGCGCCGTAACTGCGCAAAGGCTTGAGCACGGACGCCAACATGCGCCCTATCTTGTCAGCAAGATTCATCCTGATGATTGTAAAATTTTCGGCAAAATTACATCTTTTTATTTCATTTACAATGAATAAACGCAGAAAAGTACAGATTGCCATGCCGCCAACCTCAAAAAGGCCGCCGGCAAGCCGCTTTGCGAAAGGTGGCATATTGCAATGCAAAAGGCCGCCTTTTACCGTCTAAAAGGCCACCTTTCGCAGCCCGAAAGACGGCCTTTCGCAACGCGCCTGATTATCAACGAGTTACAGACGGGGCAAGAGCAGGCACGGAAACGGCCATGCGCCTGACACCGAAACGGCTGTAACAGGCGGCATTTTGCCATGTAGGATTTTGCATTTCCGGCTGATTTCACTACATTTGCAACGCGTTATGAAAAAGTCGTTACTGTATTTCGCACTGTTCGCAGCACTGCATGTCGGCACTGCGTTGCTGTTTTTCTCATGCCTCGTGCTGTACGGCTGGGCGGCGGACGTTGACCAAGACACGCTCTTGGATGCGCCGTGGGTTGAAGACACGGGCTTGTCTTTGGCGTTCGCCGTGCCTTTCCTGGTGTTCATTAGGCTGCGTATGGTGCGCCGTATGCTCACAACGCGGACAGCAGGCACGGGCAAGGCGTGCGCCTTGGCGACGTTGGCTACCCTGTGCATAATACTCATTGAAAATCCACTCACCAACGCACTCGGACTTGAGGAGGCCGTCAACGAAAGCAATCCGTTCGCGTCCGGCTCCGTGCTTATGCTGTTTACAGGCTGCCTGCTGGGGCCATTCGTCGAGGAAATGGTGTTCCGCGGAGCTATGACTGGCAGCCTGCTCGCCAAGCGTTACAACATCATCGTAACCCTCGCTGTGCCCTCCCTACTCTTCGCCGCAGTGCACCTAAATCCCGAGCTGCTACCGTTCTACTTCGCATACGGCCTCATCGCCGGGTGGTTCGCCGTGCGCACGGGCAGCCTTTGGCCGCCCGTCGTGCTCCACGCCACTAACAACACCGTCTGCGCAATACCCGACAGCGCCCTTCCCTGCATCGACACGCTTGGCGAAACCACAGCTACCGCCGTGGAATGGACGCTCGCCGCCATAGCCGCCGCAGTGCTCACGCTCTGCATAATGGCGTTGAGCAGAGGGACAAAGACAAGAAAATCTGTTTCTTATAAGTAACAGATTGTACGCAATTTGCAAATCCGTTACTTATAAGAAACAAAAACAAACCTACAAATACAGCTTGTTTTTACGGATAAAATCCGCCACGACAGGCGGCACGAGGCCGTCGATTGACTGGCCGCAGGCTATCCGGCGGCGCACCTCGGTGCTGCTGCCGGGAATAAGACCGGTGTCAGCAAGGGTGACATTGGGAGGGAACGAGGCCGGATTGAGCGGCGTGCCTTCACGCGGATAGACCACGATGCGGTGATTGGCGATGATTTCATGCGCGGCATACCACTGGTCGAAGCGCGCCCAGTTGTCCGCGCCGATTAGCAGGACGAACTCGCGGCCGGGATAATTCTTGGCAAGCGACTGAAGCGTATGCCACATATAGGAAGGCCGTGGCAGGCGGAACTCGCCATACGCGGCTCGTCAGCCAACGCGATACGCACCATTTCAAGGCGGAGCGCATCGTCAAGAAGCTTCTCATTACGCTTGAATGGGTTTTGGGGAGACACAACGAACCATACCTCGTCAAGCCCGGCAAGCGTCAACAGCCGCCGCGCAAGCTCGATGTGGCCATTGTGTACGGGGTTGAACGAACCGCCGAAAATACCGATTGCGGGTGTCATACAAACTCTTTCACCGCCTCCAGGGCTTCGCTTACGGCGCGGTCGAGGTCGTCGTTTACGATTACTTTATCGAACTTCGGAGCGAAGCCAAGCTCGAACTCGGCGCGCGCCAGGCGGTCTTCTATTACGTTAGGAGCGTCAGTTCCGCGCCCTTCGAGCCGCCGGCGAAGCTCGTCGAGCGACGGAGGCTGTATGAAAAGGGCCAAGGCGCGGTCGCCGTAAAACTGCTTGATGTTGCACGCTCCCTTAACGTCAACATCGAGAACGACGTTCTCGCCGGCCTCAAGTTGCCGCTCCACCTGGCTCTTCAGCGTGCCATAGTAACGGTCTTTGTAAACCTCCTCGTATTCAAGGAACTCACCGTCGGCGATTTTCCGGCGGAACTCGTCGGGCGTAACAAAGAAATACTCAACGCCGTCGCGCTCCGCGCCGCGCGGCTGGCGGCTCGTACACGATATGCTGAACGCCATGTTCAGCTCCTTGTGAGCCATCAAACGGCCTATGATTGTGCTCTTTCCGCTGCCGCTGGGAGCGGAGAAAATGATAACTTTACCGGGCATATTTTTCTGGTTTTAGAAGTTAAAGTAGTTAAGGAAGTTGGAGAAGTTAAAGACAATTCCTTTATAAAAAAGCCAAATCACGATGCCGACTACAATCAACATGGCATTTGTCTTTAACTTCTCCAACTTCCTTAACTACTTTAACTTCTTATTATTACAATACATTCAGCACCTGTTCCTTGATTTGTTCAAGCTCGTCCTTCATCTTCACCACGATGTTCTGCATCTCCGCATTGTTGCTCTTGCTGCCCGTAGTGTTGATTTCGCGCCCCATCTCCTGCGCTATGAAGCCGAGCTTCTTGCCTTGGCCGATTTCGTCGTCAAGCGTCTCACGAAAGTATTTCAGATGGTTGGCAAGACGCTGTTTCTCCTCGTTGATGTCAAGTTTCTCGATATAATAGATGAGTTCCTGCTCAAGGCGGTTCTTGTCATACTCAACGTCGGGTATGCTCTTTAGCCCTTCCACGATGCGAGAACGTATCTTTTCGACGCGCGACTTCTCATAAGGTTCGATGGAGGCAAGCAACGCCGCGATGTTGTCTATCTTCTCGGAGAACTTGCGGTAAAGGGCTGCGCCTTCCTGTTCGCGGAACGACACGAGAGCCGCCAGCGCCTCTTCAACGCCACGGCGGACGGCAGTCCACTCGTCATCACCCAGCTCTTCCACCTCGACTTTCGTCATAACGTCGGGCAAGCGCATGAGCGTGGCAAACCAGTCTTGCGGTTCCGGTATGCCGGCACTTGCCGACAAGGCCTTTATTTGGCGGTAATAGTTCTCTACAAGGGCGGCGTTTACCGGCGTGGCATCGGCCGAAGCGTCTTTCTCAACCCAAATGGAGAAATCAACCTTCCCCCTAAGCAAGGCCTTCGACACCATCTGGCGTATTTCCATTTCCTTCTCTCTGTAAAGCGGGGCGATGCGCGTTGACAAGTCCAACGCCTTGCTGTTAAGCGACTTAATCTCTACGTGTATTTTCTTTTCATTGAAAGTTACGACAGACTTTCCGTAACCAGTCATTGATTGTATCATACGATATATGTAGTTAAATTTATGCAAAAGTACATATTTCTTGGGAAAAAAGCGTATTTTTGCACGTTATTTAAAAAGATATTTTCATTTTATGTCTTGCATTTTAAATATTGA
>ENA-ORSA01000945-ORSA01000945.1-human-gut-metagenome-genome-assembly--contig:-NODE-945-length-27428-cov-18.281299_pt1 | contig 27428 bp, 18 predicted proteins | sample MGYA00242179_ERZ509142 | MGnify/ENA primary metagenome ERZ509142 (study PRJEB26280, sample SAMEA2338659) | human gut metagenome | biome: human gut; feature: human-associated habitat; material: faeces... | reverse complement strand
TTGTGATTTTTTAAGAATAAGAGAGTTTTGACACGCCCTCCTATGTGCTTTTGGGCTTTCAGCCCGCTTTGTTTGACTTTTGACATCCCTCCTAAGCAAGCAGCGGTGCTAAGAACAAATAAAAAGAATGTATCGTCTAACTGCTCAGGCTACGGCGAGGACGCCATAGCCTCCTACCTTTTTATTGCCAATTCATTTGAAACTTCAACTTCCAATATTGTCACATGAAATGTCGGAAGAATATAAAAAGAGGGCGTGCATTCTATGTTTCTACTGATGAAACATAGAATGCACGCCCTCTTTTTGTGTTTGATTATATCTCAGACCGATACGATTAGAACTTCACATCAAACTCGAGGTCAAACATATTGTAGTTAGGCTTGTTGAGACTGCGGTCGTTGACGCGAACATACTCGGCAGCAATCATAATGGATTTGCCTATCCAGTAGTTGGCACCAATCTCGTAGTTGGTCTTCGCCTTGTTCCACTCGGCAGTAGGACGATACATGTCGTAGCGTGCCTTGGCATAGAGCTTCTTGCTGATTACCGGTGCAATCATGAGCGCATAGAAACCGTCAGCCTTGTCGCCGGCAGCATAGTTGATGTTGCAGTCGGTCTCCTTGCCAGTCTTGTACGTTGTCTTGAAGCCGTAGCCCTGGCTGTGTATGTACTCCGAACGGAAAGTCCAGTCGTTGGCAGCATACTCGGCGCTGAACGCATAGCGGTTCTTCGACAATGAGCGCACGCCGCTCTCAACTACGTTATTGCCATCCTCGTCGAGCACAGGCTTATGGTTGGCATCGGTAACGTTCCATGTTCCCTTGCGGGCATACGAACCTGTCCATCCGAAAGCGCCAATACGCAATCCCTTAACGGGCATTACCCACAAGCCACCGATGACATCCTTGCGCTGGTCGACATCCTTCTGACCGGTACCCTGACCATTGAACACGCCAATCTGATAATGCACGAGGTTGCGACCAGCCTGATTCTTGATGATATCGCCCTGAATCTGCACACCAATGTCACGTCCGTTGCTGGCATGCTCGCCCACACGGTCGTTGAATCCCGACAACTTGCTCACGTTCTGCGAGTAGCCCATAAATCCCTGCGTGATGGGGTGCATAGGATTTTCGAATGTGAACGGACGCTTGAACTGTCCTGCCTTCACCTTGAACGCTTCAAATTTCTGCCACTCGGCGAATGCGTCAACCATACGTGGCGACGATCCGAGGTCGCTTGTATTGCCATTGGCCTGGAGCTGGACTTTCCAGTAGAAGTCCTGCATCAGTCGGCCCTCAAGAGCCATACGCACCATACGGATGTTGAAGGTGTTGATGTCCTTGGTGCCATCATTGGCTTCCTTGTCGCTGTACTGATACTGCGACATTACATAGCCGCTGAACTTGATGTCGCTGACAACCGAAATCTTCGGCTTGCCCTGCTGAGCCAACGCGCCCGTTGTGGCAAGCGTAGCAAGAGCGAGAGATAAAAGCTTTTTCATTTTTAGTATTGATTTTTGTTTAATTTTGGGTTTTGAGTTTTTTATATTTGTTTTTGAGTTTTGAGTTTTGAATTATTTCTGCAAAGCCACAATATGAATTATCCAATTAAGAATTATATATATAACAACTCTCAATTCATAAATGGATAATTCAAAATCGGTGCAACCGATAATTCAAAATTCAAAACTCAAAATTCAAAATTGCATTGCTTAAGCCTTTTCTTCCAACAATACCACGTTCTCGACGTGCGGAGTATGCGGGAACATGTCAACAGGCTGCACCTCCTTGACGCTGTATGCCACGTCAAGAGCCTGCAAGTCGCGTGCCTGTGTAGCCGGATTGCAGCTGACATATACTATGCGCTTCGGGTGAGCACGCAGGATTGTCTCTATAACATCGGGATGCATGCCTGCACGAGGTGGATCGGTGATGATGACATCGGGGCGTCCGTGCTCGGCGATGAACTCGTCGTTGAGAATGTCCTTCATGTCGCCTGCATAGAACTTGGTGTTGGCTATGTTGTTGACGTTTGAGTTGACCTTGGCGTCCTCTATAGCCTCGGGCACATACTCGATACCTATCACCTCACGAGCCTGGCGAGCCACGAAGTTGGCAATAGTACCCGTACCTGTGTAGAGGTCGTAAACAAGCTCGTCGCCGGTGAGCTGTGCAAACTCACGCGCTACCGAATAGAGATGATAAGCCTGCTCGGTATTGGTCTGATAGAAACTCTTGGGGCCTACCTTGAAGCGCAGGTTCTCCATAGTCTCGTATATATGGTCGTTGCCTTTGAATACCGAGAGGTCGAGATCGCCGAATGTGTCGTTGCACTTCTGATTGTCGACGTACATGAGCGAGGTAATCTCGGGGAACTTGTCGGCAATGTGCTGCAACAATCCTTTGGCTCGCTGCTCGTCGCCTTCTTCATCATAGTGGAACTGGATGAGAACCATCCACTCGCCGGTATTGGAGTTGCGTATCATAATGTCGCGCAACAGACCGTGCTGCTGGCGCAAATCAAAGAATGTCATACCCGTTTCGAAGGCATAATCGCGTATGGCGTTGCGTATGCGGTTGTGCAAATCGTCCATGAGCCAGCACTTCTCGATAGGCAGAATCTTGTCGAATGCGCCCGTGATATGGAATCCTATGCCGTTCATGTTGTCAAACTGAGTGCCCTCGGCTATCTGTTCGCGTGTGAGCCAACGCTTGTTGCAGCATCCGAACTCAAGCTTGTTGCGATACTCCTTGATATGTACCGAACCCATAATCGGGCGGAACTCGGGCAAAGGTATCTTACCGATGCGACGCAGCTGGTCGTGTACCTGCTGCTGCTTGGCCTTGAGCTGCTCGGCATAGGGAAGGTTCTGCCACTTGCAGCCGCCACAAATGCCGAAGTGCTGGCACATAGGCTCTTCGCGCACTTCGCTCTTCTTGATGAATCTTATCACTTCTGCCTCGCAGTAGCTGTGCTTCTTCTTGCGCACCTGCAGGTCGACAACGTCGCCCGGAACGGCAAACGGCACGAACACTACCATATCGTTGACGTGAGCCAACGACTTGCCCTCGGCTGCCACAGCCTCAATAGTTACGTTCTCGAGTATCGGAAGCGGTTTCTTTTTTCTTGACATATATGTTTCTTTTCTATTTTTTCAAAATGCAAAATTAGCCATTTTTATTGATATAAAGGGGTCCATTCATACAAAAAACGACAAAAAACGGGCTGCATGTCCTCATACTCGCCGCATCTGACGGCATAGTGATGAAGGCATGCAGCCCGTAGTGTAAAAAAAACAAAGTGACTTCTACTTTAAGTAGAGTGATTCTTACTTTATAATGCCCAGCTCTGTAAATACGCGCTTGAGTATCTGAACGCCACGCTCAACCTGCTCTTCGGTGTGTGTAGCCATAAGTGCAAAGCGCACCAATGTGTCCTGAGGAGCACATGCAGGCGGTATAACCGGATTGATGAACACGCCATACTCGAAAGCCTTTGCAGTAGCAAGGAATGTCTTGTCAACGTCGTGTACGTAGAGCGGAATGATAGGACTCTCGGTTTCACCGATCTCAAATCCCTCCTCCTTGAAGCGGCGCAGAGCATAACGTGTTACGTTCCACAGCTTCTCGATACGCTCAGGTTCATTCTGGATGATGTGCAGCGCCTCAAGAGCGGCGGCAGTAGCAGCCGGCGTGTTTGATGCGCTGAAGATATATGTACGGCATGTGTGACGCAGATAATTGATTGTATCCTTGTCGCCGGCGATAAATCCGCCGATGCTTGCCATTGACTTTGAGAATGTACCCATGATGAGGTCTACCTCGTCGGTGAGTCCGAAATAGTCGCAAACACCACGTCCCTGCTTGCCGAATACGCCAAGGCCGTGTGCCTCGTCAACCATAATCGAGCAGTTGTACTTGTGCTTCAGCTCGACAATCTTAGGCAGATTGGCGAGGTCGCCCTCCATAGAGAACACACCGTCAACAACGATCAGCTTGATAGCCTCATGAGGAAGGTTCTTCAATACGCGCTCAAGATCCTCCATATCGTTGTGCTTGTAGTGCAGCTGTGTAGCGAACGACAGACGGCGTCCGTCGACGATGCTCGCATGGTCGCGGTCGTCGCAGATGATATAGTCGCCACGTCCTACAACAACTGCCAATACGCCAGAGTTAACGAAGAAACCTGTAGAGAAACACAATGTCTCGTCCTTGCCTACATATGTGGCGAGTTCCTTCTCAAGCTGCACGTGCAAGTCGAGTGTACCGTTAAGGAAGCGACTGCCGGCACATCCCGAACCATACTTGTCGAGAGCGGCCTTGGCAGCATCGATGATGCGCTGGTCGCCTGTAAGTCCGGTGTATGCATTTGAACCGAACATAAGAACCTTATGTCCGCCCATCTCTACTTCTGTACCCTGCTTGCTCGTTATCTCACGGAAATAAGGATACACGCCTTCTGCCATGTATTTCTGCGGAAGACGATAGCTCTTGTACTTTTCCTGTAATTGTCCCATCTTAATATTAAAAAAAGGTATCGTATACCTCCATTTGTTTATTTCAGGCTGCAAAGTTACAAAAAAGAGCCCAAATAAGGACGTTTTTCTTGAGAAATGTGTTATTTTTGGATTTTTAATTGTAGAAATCTATACAAGAAATCAAAAATTATTAATTTTGTAACTATAATTATATATTTCAACAACACGTATGAAGAAAAAAGCCGTTTTCGTTATAAACCTTATATCCGGCACATCCGACAAGGCTGCCATACCAGGGCTTATCGACCTGTATCTCGATAAGGAGAAGTTCGAGTACGAGATTGCCATAACCCAATATGCAGGACACGCCTCGGAGATTGCAGCCAAGGCGAAGGACGACGGCGTGGACGTTGTAGTAGCTGTTGGAGGCGACGGAACCGTCAACGAAGTAGCTCGTGCCATAGTGCATTCAGATACGGTGCTGGGCATAATACCCTGCGGATCGGGCAACGGACTGGCACGCCACCTGCTATTGCCACTCAATGTGCGCAAAGCCATTGATGTCATAAACAGATGCGAAGTGCGCCAACTCGACTACGGTATCATCAACGACTATCCTTTCTTCTGCACATGCGGCATGGGATTTGACGCTTTTGTGAGCATGAAGTTTGCCGAAGCGGGCAAGCGCGGACCCATCACTTATGTGGAGAATGTGCTGCGCGAGGGACTGAAATACAAACCCGAGACATACACCATCGAGGACGAGAGCGGAACGCTACAGTACAAGGCGTTCCTCATATCGTGCGCCAATGCGTCGCAATATGGCAACAATGCATATATAGCTCCGCAGGCTTCGATGAGTGACGGACTGATGGACGTGATAATAATGGAGCCGTTCGACGTGTTCGAAGCTCCGCAGATAAGCATCGAGATGTTCAGCAAGACGCTCGACAAGAACTCCAAGATAAAGACGTTCCGTACACGCCATCTGCACATACACCGCGACAAGCCGGGTGTGATACACTACGACGGCGACCCCGTAATGACTGGTGCCGACATCGACATCGAACTTAAGCCGAAGGGAATAAACATTATCGTCAACACTATGGCCGACCGCAGCGAACGACAACCCAACGCCTTGCAGAATGCGGCAGCCGAACTCTTTAACGAGATAAACGAAATACGCGAAGGCATAGCACAAAGCCGACGCAAATTCCAGCAATGGAGCAAGGCTATACAGAAAAGGCTAAACATCTGAAATACGTGTACATACCGACTGAACGATGAGCAGTAGAGGATTCACATTCAAGCAATTTGACATTAAGCACGACAAGTGTGCCATGAAGGTAGGCACCGACGGCGTGCTTCTTGGTGCATGGGCTGAAGGCGGACAACGTATACTCGACATCGGAACGGGCACCGGACTGATTGCTATAATGATGGCACAACGATACGGCGAAGCCTCTGTCACAGGCGTAGACATCGACCACGACGCTGCCATTCAGGCACGCGACAACGCAAGCCGCACTCCTTTTGCCAGCCGTATCAGCATAGTCGAATCGCCAGTACAGAACCTCTCTGCCGACATACACGGACTATTTGACGCCATAGTGTGCAATCCGCCGTTCTTCACCGACTCACTCAAGAATCCCGACCAGCAACGTGCCGTGGCACGACATGCCGACACCCTGCCCTATCGACAGCTGTTCGAGACGGTGGCACAACTGCTTGCAGCCAACGGCGAATTCAGCGCCGTGATACCAGCCGACTGCCTCAGCCAATTCTGCACCGAAGCTTACATGGCAAACCTTACACCTTCACGACGCTGCGCCATACGCACCACACAGCGCAAACAGCCTAAACGCTATCTCATAGCATTCCGCCACGCATCGTGTACGCACGAGTTCATGTCTGAGGAGCAATGTCTTCAGGATGCCTTCGGCAACCGTTCGGGATGGTATGAGCAACTAACAGCCGACTTCTACATAAAATAATCTATACAACAAGACCATTGACTATGAGACGTCTTATTACCTTATTTATATATATAGTGTGCAGTTTGACGGCACACGCACAAAACATATACTTCAACCACCTGACTCCCGCCAACGGACTGTCGCAAATATCCGTCAACAGCGTGTTTGCCGACAAGGGCGGAACAATATGGATGGCTACGCGTATGGGTCTGGACTACTACAACGGCAACTCCATACACGTATACAGCTACGACGCCAAAAATCCGCATTCTTTATTCTGCAACAACGTGCGCCAGGTTGTAGGCGACGGCAAGCACACCATATATCTGTCATGCTCGGAAGGCGTGGCTTGCCTCGACGTGTACACACGACGCTTCACTACGCTGCATCGGAGCGGCAACATGTCGATATGCTACAGCGACGCCTTGTACATGTCGGACAAGAACATTATATACCGCACCACCGACAAGGGCAAGACCAAGAAGCTGTTCGCACGACTGCCGAATCACAAAACGGTGTCTACGATGACTCTTGACAGTCGCAAAAGATTGTGGATAGGCACTACAAGCGGAGGATTGTATCTCCTGCAGGGTGGCAAACTAAAGCATATCATCAACGACGCCCACATTACTACAATATACGAGGACTCACGCCATAATATATGGGTGGGCAGCTGGTATAACGGATTGTGGACCATTGCACCCAACGGCAACATCACCAACGTGAAAGCTGGCTCATGGCTCGTGAGCAACTTTGTCAGAACGTTCTGCGAAGACCGTCTGGGCAACATGTGGATAGGCACTTATCACGGACTGGTGCGCTACAACCCCACTAACGGACAGCATCGTCTGTTTACTGCCGACGGCCAGGTGGGCAGCCTCACCAACTCAAGTATATGGAGCATTATATGCGACCAGCAGGGCACTCTGTGGATAGGCACCTACTTCGGTGGCGTCAACTATGTCAATCCTGAATACGAGATATTCACACGCTATCGTGCCTCTACCAGACAGAAGGGCGCACTCAGCTTCCCCGTTGTGGGATGTATGGCTGAAGACGCAAGCGGACGGTTGTGGATAAGCACCGAAGGTGGCGGACTGAACTTATACGACCGCAATACTAAGGAGTTCAGCCGATACAGCAGTATACCTGCTGCCAATATCAAGGCTCTGTACTTCGACCGCCAACGCAACACAATGTGGGTGGGCTCTCATCTCGACGGACTCTATCGTGTAGACCTGGCAACGGGCAACGTACGCAACTATCGCCACAATCGCAACGACCGTACATCGCTGCCTGACGACATCGTGCGCGACATCACAGAATATAAGGGACGCATATATATAGCCACACAGAACGGTGTGGCATACATCAATCCCGACGACAATGGCACGCCTCGCTTCACCCGACTCATACAAGGCGAGCACATGCTGGCTGTGCCGAGCCTGTGCATCGACCGACACAATCGTCTGTGGATAGCCACCGACGGCAACGGCGTTTATCGCTACGACCTGAGCACGGGCAAATACAAACACTTTGTCCACCATTCGGGCGACACCACTACTTTCAGCAACAACTACGTATGCCATATCACCAACGACCGACTGGGACGTGTCTGGCTGTCGACAGCAAGTGGCAACATCAATATGTATGACGAGAAGAACAAGCACTTCACGACATACGGTACTGCCGACGGACTAAAGGGCGACGGCGTATATGCCGCCACACCTTCGTCGCTCGACAAATACAGCATGCTACTCATTACCAACCACGGTTTCGCTGTACTCAACACCCGCACACGCGAGATACGCAACTACGACTGTGCTGTGGGCATTCCGCTTGAGTCAATCAACGAGAAGGGACTGTACGTGACGCACGACGGCAAGGTACTCATTGGCGGCATCGACGGAATGGTGATGTTCGACGAGCGCGACCTTTACAAGACTGCCGCGCCGTTCCGCTTGGGCTTCAGCCAGCTGTACGTCAACGGCAAGGAGATACAGCCCGACGACGGGTCGAACATCCTTGACTACGACCTGCGATACACCAAGGAACTCACGCTCGACCACGACCAGACCGTGTTCAGCGTGGAATATTTCACCACCAACTTCATTAAGGCTAACGACCGACCCGTTGAGTTCCGACTCAAAGGACTGTCTAACCAATGGATTCCTGCACGCCAGAAGATTCTGTCGTTCAGCGGTCTGCCATCGGGAACATACACTCTCGAACTGCGTTGCCCGGGCAGCGACATAGCCACAGCAAGTCTAAAGATACGCATACTGCCGCCTTGGTATCTCTCTTGGTGGGCTTATATTATATATATAATGTGTATAGGCGCTGCCGTATGGTGGCTCTCGCTCGAATACCGCGACCGCATACGCCTGGCTGAATCGCTCAAGTTTGAAAAGCAACGTGTACGCGACATCGAGGAACAGAACCAGTCGAAGCTGCGCTTCTTCTTCAACGTGTCGCACGAGATACGCACTCCGCTCACGGTAATCATAAGTCTCGCCGACTCGCTCATCAAGGAGATATCGTGCACAGGCGACACGCGCAACAAGCTGACAGGCATCTACCGCAACTGCAACCAGCTGCGCAGCCTCATATCCGAACTGCTCGACTTCCGCAAACAGGAGCAGGGACACACACATATCCACGCACGCCATGCCGACATGTCGGCTCTGCTGCGCAATACGGCTACGCTCTTCACCGAGTATACATTGGGCAAGGACATCACCCTACAGATTGACGTGCCCGACCAACTGCCTATGTGGTTCGACCCGAAGCAGATGCAAAAGGTGGTGAGCAATCTCGTATCCAACGCCATCAAGCATACTCCGCAAGGCGGAATGGTGACTATTGCGGCACATGCAGACGACTCTCAGGCTGTAATAACGGTCAGCGACACCGGTTCGGGCATTGCCAAGGAGGATCTGCCGCATCTGTTCAGCCGATTCTATCAGGCTCGCAACATCGAGACTGTTGCCGACATCGGCACCGGCATCGGTCTGAACCTGACCAAAGGCATTGTCGACATGCACCACGGAACGATTGAGGTGACATCAGAACAGGGACAGGGCACCAAGTTCAGCGTGACGCTGCCTACACAGCGCGACGCTTTCGCTGCCGAGGAAACCACCGACGAACCATTGCCTAACGACAATACCAAGGAACTTCTGGCAGCTAACGACAGCGCCACAACGAGTCACACCTCGGTGGAAAACGACACAAGCAATACGCCTGAAGGTCACGACGAGCGCCCGATAATACTCATTGTCGAGGACAACGACGACATCCGACAGCTGCTCTCTACGCTCTTCGCCCCACTCTACCGCACACGCACGGCTGTAGACGGAGCCGAAGCTCTGGAGATGATAGGCGACGAAATGCCCGACATCATCCTCAGCGACGTGATGATGCCTAACATCGACGGACTGGAATTGTGCAAGACCATAAAGCACGACTTCACTACCTGTCACATCCCGGTGGTTCTGCTCACGGCACGCACAGCCGTCGAGAAGAAGCTCGAAGGACTGAAAACGGGTGCCGACGACTACATTACAAAGCCGTTCAACAACGATGTTCTCGTGTCGCGATGCAACAACCTCATCAATATGCGACGCCTGCTGCAACGTAAGTTCAGCCAGCATCCGCATCACGAGGCCGACATGCTCGCCACCAATCCTATGGATAAGGACCTGCTCGACCGCGCTATGCTCATCATCGACCGCTACTATTCCGACTCAGAATTCAGCGTTGACACATTTGCAAGAGAAATAGGAATGTCGCGCACAGCATTCTTCAACAAGTGGAAGAACCTTACGGGCGAAACCCCAAAGAGCTTCATCCTCAACCTGCGACTGCGTAAAGCCGCCGATATGTTGCGCGAACGTCACGACCTGAGCATTGCCGAAGTGAGCTACGCCAACGGTTTCTCTTCGCCACGCTACTTCTGCAAGTGCTTCAAGGACACATACAAGATACAGCCCTCAGCTTATCGTAATGCCGACAGCCAGCAGTCGGCGCAGTAGGCAAAGGGGAATACATTTTACAGCATTCTATGTTTCTACGCAAGAAAAACTTAAAATTTTACTTGCGTAGAAACATAGAATGCACATCCTCATACAAAACCAGCAAAAGCATACGGTATTTTATAAAATTATCCGTAGAATATTACCACATTTCCAAAATTAATTGTATTTTTGCAGCAGTGATAACATATAATAAAATGTGAAATGGACAATATAATGCATAAAGTGTCAGCACTTGGAGGCACAATCTCTACGACTGATATACCTGATACGTCAGAGTATAAGCGGCTGCTGAGAGCCAAAGAACGTGGCGACCTGATAAAGTTGCGTCACGGCATATATGCAGTCCCTGATGCCTTGCTTAATACAATGATTGATGTGGAGCGGATTGTGCCAAATGGTATCATATGCCTATACAATGCCTGGTCTTACCATCAGCTTTCGACAACAGTTCCACCTGCCTTTTGCATTGCCATTGCCAATAAACGGAAAGTGGTAATACCCGATACCCTTCCGATAGAACTGTATTATTGGAAAAAGGAGAACCTGGAGTTTGGCATTATGGATGCTGATATTTCCGGAAACCATGTTCGCATTACCGATATGGAGCGAAGTGTTTGTGATGCTGTGAAATACAGAAACAAATTGGGTTTGGATATATGTGCGGAAGTGATACGCTCTTATCTGAGAAAGCCTAATCGTAATCTCACTCGTTTGCAAGATTTTGCAAAACGCCTCAGAGTGTTCAACACACTGAAAAATTACCTTGAAATAGCAATAGAATAAAATGGGAAAGAAAAACTACGGCAAGTCTATAAAAACACGCTTGCTCAATCTAATGAATGAGACTGGCTATAAATATATGTATCTCTTGGCAAGATACTTCAACGAAAGATTGCTTTACAGAGTATCTGTCAGCCAATATAAGGACAATTTCTTGTTGAAAGGAGGCTCTTTGCTTTATGCCATAAATGGACTTGAGTCACGCCCTACGGTAGATGTTGATTTTATGGCTGACAGAATCGGTCATGACAGGGATTATCTTGCGCATGTGTTCCATGAAATTTTAGACATTGTATGCGACGAGGATGGAGTGACGTTTGACGTTGACAGCATCAAGTTAGAACCAATCACAGTCGAAAAGAAATATCCTGGCACCAGATTCTACTTTACTGCCCACATGGATACCATTGCTTACAACATGTCTGTTGACATTGGTTTTGGTGATATTGTTACTCCATATCCCACAACCATTGACTTTCCATTGCTATTGCCCGACATTCCATCTGTAAACATACAGGCATATTCATTGGAGACAGTTGTCGCAGAGAAATTTCATACAATGATAGACCGTGATGTACTCAATAGTCGCATGAAAGATTTCTTCGACTGTTATCAACTCCTGATAAATAGGGACTTGGATAACGAAACGTTATATGATGCTATCAAGGCTACTTTCGATAATCGAGGTCTAAAATACAATCCAGAATTGCAGTTGTTTACAGAAAGTTTTGCAACAGATGCAGCACGGATAATTCGTTGGAAAGCATTTTTGAAAAAGATTCAATGGAAAGAGACTCTTAATTTCGAAACAGTGATGGAAGTACTAAGAGAAAGGTTGCAGCCTATGGCTGAAAAATATTGGGAAAAGTAGTTTACTACTTTATATTTTTTTCGTCTAAAAAAAAAATAATGCGACACAAGAAATATTCCTAAATGAAAAATGCCGTTGAACGTATGAATAAAGAATATGAAACATACAGTATGGGAGATTACACCCGTTCTTACAGAGGTCCTCAAGATGACGTTTGGCCAATCCCACAAAATGAGATTGATACAGACCTCAACTTGAAACAGCACAAAGAATGGGGAGGCGAATAGACCAATAAGTCTATTATAAAAGAAAACAATTACATATATTATAATATGTAGAATGTAATACTTAAAGAGGGGCACTTCAATTTGTGAAGCGCCCCTCTTTGTTATATATTAAAGAAAAAACGAATACGTTATCGTTGCCCAATGAAAACGTTATCATTGGCAGATGAATACGTTATCGTTGGCAGATGAATACGTATTCGTATTAGGAGACAGATACAGACATCTCAGAATGTAAGTTTATTCATATAAAAATGCCGCCTACAAGCAAACCTATTCCGTTTGCCCGCAGACGGCATTAATAATATCCTTGCGATTATATTATTCTACATATTATTCTGCAACTTCCGTGTCATCCCACATGTCAAAGCTGGCTGTGCTGGGAGTTGAAGAAGTTGACTCGAATGGGTCGGGTTTAGACAAAGGATTAGATACAGTACCTCCACCAGAACCAGCCATTATTGACATCGACTCCAACTGAATTACATTTACTTCGGGGGTTATATATGATTTCTTCATTTTCTTGTGATTTTAAATTATTGTTTTACTTCTTTTACGCCTGTACGTGTGATATGATATATGGCACCATTACCGAGCGTAGCTTCTTTACCTTTTGAAATATCGAAATTATATTTGGTGCCATCTGCAAGTGTTGCTACCAACGTTACATCTTTAACGTTCTGTGGATACAAAGCTACGTAAACTACAGATTTACCATTTGCAACTTCTACATTTTCTATAGTAACACCTTTACTCTCAATAGCGTTTGTTCCTCCACTATTATCCGATTTGTTAGGGTCATTAGCATTATTATCAATTGCATTAATACGCGAAAGTGAAGAAATTTTGGTACCATTAAGCAATAATGAAGCTGTGCTATTAAGATTAAGATTAGCATCACCAAAATCAAGAGTAAGTTTCAAATAAGTTGTTTTATACAAAAATTTGAACTGCATATCACCTTTGGTAGTATAAGTGGTCTTAGCCCAAAACAAAGTATGAGCCATAGCATCCTCGAAAGTTCCCTCCTGATTTGAATAATCTACTTCCAAATGCTTTCCGTCATTAACTTTCTTAATCTTTGCATTTGAAACATACGCATACATAGGTGTTCCTTCCTCAGTAACGGCAGTTGGAATTTTACCAGTTAAAGTTGCAGTTTTACCATCAGCAGAAAGTTTTGACACCTTAAAATCGCCACAATTCTGATAATCGTTACCACCATACACTACTACTTTGTCGTTTGTAGCGTCCCATTTAGCAGTAACTTTGTCCATTGTACTACCCTCGCCTACTGTGTTGTCAAAAATAGTACGGCTACCTGCTGCATCTTCTGATTCAGCATTAAGAGCATAGAAAGTAAGAGTCTGACCACTTACCCCCCCGTCCGACAAATTCTCGTCTGTTGAGCATGCTGCAAACAAAGCGATTGCGAGCGGTGCTACAAGCAGTGAATTTAGTTTGTTAGATAATTTCATAATAGATAATAAATTTATAAAGTTGATTTAAGTTGTTATATTTTCCGTTTGCAAAATTACTAAATGAAATCAAAAATGTTAATTAATAAAGAAACAAATCATTCCGTTTTTGTACGTATAGTGTATGATTGCGTACAAAAAAGCATGAGTAGCCGTTACGTATTCGCTACGATATCGTTGTACGTCGGTAGACGTTCCGTTAATAATCCGTTGATACTTTGATATCTATTCGATGGATCTTCGATTCGCGAACGAAGAACAATCGAAGGGCGAACGGAGGATGAACGAAGGATGAACGGAGGACGAACGAGAACCGATCGAAGACCGAACGAGAACCGATCGAAGACCGAACGAGAACCGAACGAAGACCGAACGAGAACCGATCGAAGACCAATCGAAGACCGAACGAGAAGTATTATAATAATACTTGACCATTTATTATAATATACTTTGCCATTTAATAAGTATGTGGTCATATTTATTTTAATATATGAGCTACTTTCTATAGGAGGAAATTCACCCCAAAATCAAAAGGACTCCTTTTGCCTTCCAATAGTTGTCCTTTTGCCTTTTAAAAGGACTCCTTTTGCTCACCAAAAGGACTCGTTTTGCAACCCAAAAGGACTCCTTTTCAAAACTACATCGAAACATAGCAATCTGTAGGAGAACTGTTACTTATAATAATACTTTCGTATTTGATTTGGCACGATATTGGTTTTTATTCTTTTTTCGATTTTAGTTAAAATCTCTGCTATATTCTTTGCTTCTTGTCAAGACATTTTGTATATTTGCAAAACGATAAAGCCAATGAAAAGCGATATCTAATGCAGCGACGTGAGAAGATACATTTTCTGATGCAGAAATAACTAAAACCTAAAAGAAAGCCGAAAAAGCAAAAGAAAAAAAGTTTAATTTTGTTCAACGAACATACAAAAATGTACTAAAAACAAAGAAAAAACACTTTTTGTACCCAAAAAGAACTTATATGTATTATACTAAACCCACACGCGACATTACTATATTAAATTTGCAGACGAGAACCCGAACAAACAACAATTAATATAATCTTTAAACCTTCAAGAAATGAAAATTAGAGTAAAAATCCAAACAATCAAGACTCTGGTATTCTTGCTTATGATGATTTTCGCTACATCGCTCACTGCTATGGCGCAGGAAAAGGTGTCGGGAATTGTCAAGGACGATACCGGCGAAACTATGCCGGGAGTTAGCATCAAGGTGAAGGGCAACAACAATGTTGGAGCCGTTACCGACATCGACGGTGCATTCACCATCAACGTGAAGCGCGGCACCGTGCTGCAGTTCTCTTTTCTCGGATACAACACCAAGGAAGAAAAGGCTACACCGGGTAAGATAATGCAGATCGTACTGGAAGAAGACAAGAAGACTCTTGGCGAAATCGTAGTTGTGGGCTATCAGCCGGTTCGCCAGCGCGACCTTACGGGTTCGGTTGCCAAGGCTGACGTAAGCCAGCTCACCAACACTCCGGTGTCATCAATCGACCAGACTCTTGGTGGACGCATTGCCGGTGTCAACGTATCTTCAGGCGAAGGTATGCCGGGTGGACAGATGAACATCACCATCCGTGGTAACAACTCACTGACACAGGCCAACACTCCTCTCTATGTCATCGACGGATTCCCAGTTGAGAATGCTTCGGTAGCAGCCAGCATCAACCCTAACGACATCAAGTCGCTCAACATTCTTAAGGATGCTTCGGCATCGGCTATCTACGGTGCACGTGGTGCCAACGGTGTTGTCATCATCACGACCAAGAGCGGTCAGACTGGTAAGGCTAAGATTACTTACGACGGCAGCTATGGCTGGCAGACCGTAACTAAGAAGATGGAGATGATGGACGCTTACGAATTCGTTAAGCTCCAGAACGAAATGTATCCCGACGCTGTTGCAGACACATATCTTATGGAATATGAAGGCAAGAAGTGGACACTCGACGACTATCGCAACATTGCCCAGTACAACTGGCAGGACAAGATTTTCCACTCGGCTCCTATCCAAAGCCACAACGTTAGCGTAACTGGTGGTAGCCAAGACATCCGCTACAATGCTTCATTGTCTTACTTTGACCAGGACGGTGTTGTTATCAACTCTAACTACAACCGCGTTCAAGGCCGTATGGGCACAAACATCAAGAAGAACAAACTGCGCATCAACCTCAACGTTAACTACTCTCGTACAAACCAGGAGGGTGCTTCGCCTTCGCAGAACGCCAGCTCGGGTATGAACAACTTGTTCTATAGCGTATGGGGCTACCGTCCCGTTACTCAGCCAAGCACACCGCTGTCTTACTTGCTCAATAACGGTATCGACGAATCGGTAAGCACATCAAGCGACTATCGTTTCAACCCATATATGGACCTCGAGAATGCCTACAACCATACTCTGAACACATACGTTCAGTTCAACGGATTCTTGGAGTATGACCTTATGAAGGGTCTGAAGCTGAAGATTTCGGGCGGTTATACCGACACTGGTTACAACAACGACAACTTCAACAGCTCTAAGACCCGTTACGGCGGTCCGCTTTCGAATGACAAGGTGAACGCTCGCGTCACACGCTCTTCGCGCTCTACATGGCTCAACGAGAACACCCTTACCTATCAGACCAACATCAAGAAGAAGCACTTCTTCAACACATTGCTCGGTTTCTCATTGCAGAACTCTGACTACGACTACTATTCATACAAGACCATCAACATCCCTAACGAAAGCCTCGGCATGTCGGGTATGGACCAGGGTACTCCTACAGGCGCTTCTTCACTGAAGAGCTCATGGTCGATGATGTCTTACTTCGGACGCTTCAACTACAACTACAAGTCGTGCTACTACGCTACATTCACAATGCGTGCCGACGGTTCGTCTAAGTTCAGCAAGGGCAATCGCTTCGGCTATTTCCCTTCAGGTTCATTGGCTTGGAACGTAGCTGAGGAAGGCTTTATGAAGCCATATAATAAATATGTGAACAATGCCAAGATTCGTTTGTCATGGGGTCTTACCGGTAACAACCGTGTAGGCGAATACGACTCATACGGACTCTACAAGGTAGTAAAGCAGTGGAACGGTCAGGTTTACCTTGGCGCTACTCCGAGCGGTGTATTCCCTGAGGGCAGCAATGTGAACAACGTAGGTACTGTACCTTCTACTCTGCGCAACCACGACCTTAAGTGGGAGACAACCGAACAGTGGAACCTCGGTTTCGACCTCGGATTCCTCAACGACCGCATCGGCATTACTCTCGACCTCTATAGCAAGACCACACGCGACCTTCTGCTCAATGCCAACATGCCGCTTTCTTCAGGCTACGTAAGCGCTATGAAGAACATCGGTAAGGTACGCAACCAGGGTATCGAGTTCACCCTCAATACCGTCAACATCAAGAACAAGAAGTTCACATGGGAGACCAACTTCAACATCGCATTCAACAAGAATAAGGTGTTGGCACTGACCGAGGGACAGACCACTCTGACTACAGCTGCTTCGTTCGACCAGAACTTCAACACCCAGCAGAGCTACATCGCTAAGGTGGGCCAGTCAATGGGCTCAATGTACGGATTCATCTACGAGGGCACATACAAGTATGACGACTTCGACAAGTCGGGCGATACATACACATTGAAGCCTACTGTAGCTCACTACACCAGCGAAAACAACACTCAGCCGGGTATGCCTAAATACCGCGACCTCAATGACGACGGTATCATCGACGACAACGACCGTACTATCATCGGTAATGGTCTGCCTGTACACACAGGTGGTTTCACCAACAACTTCACATACGGTGACTTCGACCTTAGCATCTTCTTCCAGTGGTCGTACGGCAACGACGTGCTCAATGCCAACCGCCTCTTCTTCGAGTCAAGCTGGAACAAGGCTCGCGAGCTCAACCAGTTTGCATCGTACGCCGACCGTTGGACAGAGGACAATCCGTACAGCGACATTCCTCGTGCTACTACATCAAGCTCAAACCGCGTGTTCTCAAGCCGCGTTATCGAGGATGGCTCATTCCTGCGTCTGAAGACCCTCACATTGGGCTATACAGTACCGAAGAAGTTGCTCACACGCTTCCGCATCGACAACCTGCGCGTTTACTTTGCAGCACAGAACCTCTGGACTATCACCAACTATAGCGGTTACGATCCTGAGGTATCAATCCGCAACAGCGCCCTTACTCCGGGACTCGACTTCTCGGCTTATCCACGCGCTCGTCAGTTCAGCTTCGGTGTAAGCCTCGGTTTCTAAGAAGTTAAAATGCATTACTATTAAACACATATTATATATATGAAATCAATTAAAACAACAATCATATTGCTCGCAGCGCTGCTCTCACTGGGCAGCTGCGACTTCCTTGACAAGGAACCGACAAGCGCTACGTCGGACACCTATCTCAAGACCGAAACCGAGGCTGCTTCGTTTCTGAACGGCATCTACGCCATCCTCACCCAGCAGTCGTACTATGGTGGCAACTACTTCTACCTCGTAGGCGGTGACGACCTTGAACACTACGGTGGCGCTAACCGTGCTCCAATGAACGGTGGTTTGATTTGCAACAACGCTACATCGAGCGACTCATACGTAGCTTCGTTCTGGTATACACTCTATGCTGGTGTGAACCGCGCCAACATACTGCTCGACCAGATTGACGGCATCCAGGGCATGAACGCTGCCAACCTCAAGCGCTATACTGCCGAGGCTCGCTTCCTTCGTGCTTTCTACTACTTCAATCTCGTAGAGTGCTGGGGCGACGTTCCTTTCTATACAGAGCCTGTGCTTGACGTGAAGAATCTGCAGCGTGCAGTGACACCGAGAGCCGAGATATACGACTTCATCTGCAAAGAAATGGAAGAGAGCGCAGAAGACCTTCCTACAGCATCAGCACTCGGCTATGAGCCGGGACGCATATCAAAGTCGGCAGCATGGGGCATCCTGGCACGTGTATATATGTTCCGCGCCGGCGAGTTCCACCGTATGAAGGTGACAGAGAACAAGGAAGAGACTAAGAAGTACTTCACAGAGGCTGGCAAGTTTGCCAAGATGGTAATGACTCAGGGACACAAGCTTGCTCCTAAATACTGGGACTACTTCATCGACCAGTGTGCCGACCGCTACAACTCTACAGCCCCCGAGAGCATCTGGGAAGCAGAGTTTGCAGGCGATGGCAAGGGTACTATGGCAACAGAGGGTCGTGTAGGCAACATTATCGGCATTCAGGGGCCTGATCTCTCAAGCAATACTGCACTTGTAGGCAAGAAAGACCCGGGCTTCGGCTACGCTTTCTTCTGGAGCACACCGAAACTCTATGAACTCTATACTGAGAACAACGACATCAACCGTATGAACTGGTCAATCGCTCCGTTCAAATATACACAGTCGGTAAAGGGTGGCGCTGTTGACGGTCGCGAGTTTGAGGTTGGCAAGCTTGCTGAAGTTAAGGGTCAGTATTGGGATGAGTCATTCCAGTATGGCGAGACAGAGCCGGGTGCTACTATCGGTGACCGTGAGAAAGACCCGAAGAAAGCTTCTAAGTTCTACGACCGTTGCTGTGGCAAGTGGCGTCGCGAGTATGAGGCCGACAAGAAGAACAAGAACCTCACAGCTATCAACTTCCCGATTCTTCGCTACTCTGACGTTCTGCTTATGATTGCCGAGTGTGAGAACGAAATTAACGCTGTTCCAACTGATTTGGCTTACGATTGCATCAACGAGGTACGTGAACGTGCTGGCATCAAAGTCATCGATAAGGGTAGCATGAACACTGAAGACTTCCGTCAGGCTGTCAAGGACGAGCGCGCTATGGAGCTTTGCTTCGAGATGACACGCCGCTTCGACCTTATCCGTTGGGGTGAGTATGTACAGAACATGAACGCTCTTGTACAGCGTGCACAGTCGGGAGAGAACTGGAACCTCGGTCCTAACAACGTACACACATACTTCAACATATCTGAAGCATACAACTACTTCCCCATCCCTGCCCTGGAGATGTCTGTAAACAAGCTCATCACAAAGAACAACCCAGGATGGTAAAGTATTAGTTACTTGAAATTCAAACCAGTAAAAAAACAGAAAAATGAAGAAAATTAAATATTATATATTCTTCCTGCTCGGTGCCGCAATGATTACAAGTTGCGACAACGAGCTGACAGAAGACGTCAAGATGGGCATCCGCGTCGATCAGAATGACGGCGTGTCAATGCAGGGCGACGTCGTAACAGTAAAGGCTGGCACACCAGTAGTGTTCAACTTCTCAGGCGAACCCGACAACATCATGTTCTACAGCGGCGAGCCGGGTGCTGTATATGCACATCGTCAACGTACTGAAGTAGCTCCTAAGGATATCGAATCGGCAATACTGCACTTCAAGATTGGCACACAGTACGGCAAGACATACGAGAATACTCTCGAAATGTTAGTAAGCGACCAGTTTGAGGGTCTCGCCAAGAACGATTTCAAGAAGGACTCTGTACTCGTTGAGAAGTTTGCATGGAACGAGCTCGTTGCAAAGAGCGAACTTCCTGACAAGCCAAACATTCAGAAAGAATACACTGTCGACGTAACAAAATATCTTGGCAAGCCTATGACACTGGCTATACACTACCAGGCTATTGACGATGCCAAGAACTCAATGCCACGTTACAACTTCTCTGAGATGTACATCGAGAACGTACGCAAGGACGGTATCGTGTCGAAGTTCATGCCGAGCCAGTACGGATTTACAGCTGTCAACATGATGTGCAACCACAACCTAAAGAGCCAGGCTGGCATGAAGACCAACCGCGAATATGGCACAATGACCAACAATACAGCAGGTATCTGGAACGTGGTAAATGCACAGAACGGTGGCTTCTACATCGCCGGTGGTGGCGGTAAGACAGGCAACAAAAACGGTTGGCTCATATCTGACGGTCTGATTACTACCTACTGCGATCCCGACCAGGGCACAGTCATCAAGAACATAACACAGAATGTTGAGAACTACACCTATACATATAATAAGGTGGGCGAATACAAGGCAACATTCATCGCAACAAGAGTCAACTACAAGCATGATTCAAGAATGATGAAGGAGTTGACCATCAAGGTTGTTGAGTAATATAAAGAGAGGGTGTGTCAATCACACCCTCCTTTTAACTCCTTAAGCTCATAAAAGAAACGAAATCCGATATTAAAATGAACCTAAAGAACAACATACTCGCCACCGTCATCGGCTTAAGCGGCGTATGTGCAACAGCACAAGCCCAGATGTACGACGACCCTCGTATGTTCTCGTTTGAGAACAAGCAGGAACTCTCGTATATCAAGACCTGCAAGTCGGCCGTTGAACTGAGTGACGCGCATTGGAGAAACGGCAAGACTTCATTGCAGTGGACATTCCAGCCAGGTGCCTCACTGTCGATAAAGAAAGACTTGCAGTTTGAGCCGCTCGACAAGAGCGGTGTCGACAACTATCTGTCGGCTTTCATCGTATGGGTATACAACGAACAACCTCAGAAGGACAAACAAATCCGTTTCAACTTCCTGAAGGACGGCAAGCAGTGCACCTCATTTCCCGTCAACATCAACTTCCGTGGTTGGCGCGGTATATGGGTTTGCTACGAACGCGACATGGAGGGAACTCCCGAAGTGGGCATGAACGAGATACGTATCGACGCTCCCAACGTTAAGGGCAAGCTCTACTTCGACCATCTCATCACTGCCATCAAGGTAGACCCGCGTCAGCAGACTGCCGATATGCAGATTCCTTTTGTCAACAAGAAGACAAAGACCCATTGGCTTGTGGTATTGAAGAACTACAATACTCAGCCCGATATTCCGTTGACCGAACTCACACAGCAAAACCGCCAACAGATAAAGGTTATCGAAGAGCGATTCCGTGAACTCATCTATACACCAAGCAAGTTGTATCCGAAGCACATGGACGAGCTTCGCTCGAAGTTTGCCAAGTACAACATCAGCCGCAAGAACGGCAACATCACGGGTACACCTATCTGGTATGTACGCCACGCCGAGGCTTACGAGCGCATCATCAAGCCGTGGGACAAGAACATATTGACCCGCACGGGTTTTGAAATGCTTGAGTATTTCAATCTTATGCAGAAGATTGCATTCGCATGGAACAACGCTACCGAAGCTTCCGACAAGGCCGAACTGAAGAAGATGTTCCTACTCATGTACGACAACATAACCGACCAGGGTGTGTGCTGGGGCAGCTGCTGGGGCAATGTACACCACTACGGCTACTCGCTGCGCAATATGTATTCAGCCTATTTCCTTATGAAGGATGTGCTGCGCGAGGAAGGTAAGCTTGAAGAGGCTGTGAACACCATGATATGGTATTCGCAGACCAACGAGCTGTACACAAAACCAGTAGAAAACGGCATGGACATGGACACATTCAATACCGCCGCTCAAGGCTGCATGGCAAGCATATTGCTCATGGACGATTCGCCTGAGAAATTACGCTATCTGCGCTCTTGCAGCCGTTGGCTCGACTGGGGCTGCCGTCCGGCACAAGGATTGAACGACTCGTTCAAGATTGACGGTTCGGCTTACCATCACTGCAACAACTATCCTGCATATGCTATCGGAGGACTGAGCGGAGCAACACAGATGATATACCTGTTCAGCGGAACTGATTTTGCAGTAGGCGAACTGGCTCATCAGACTGTAAAGAACGCGCTTCTGGCTATGCGTTTCTACTGCAACAAGCTGGAGTTCCCGCTCTCAATGTCGGGCAGACATCCCGACGGCAAGGGCAAGCTAATGCCGATACATTATGGTTACATGGCTCTCTCAGGCACACCCGACGGCAAACAACGGTTCGACCGTGAGATGGGTAACGCCTATCTACGACTTGCCACTAACGTAAAGAACGTGCTCGACAAGAAGATAAAGCAGAAAATCGTAACAATGGGAAGTACTCCCGAAGACGATCCGCAAGGCAATATGGCACTGGGCTATGCCTGTGTATCGGTACAGAGACGCAACAACTGGTCGGCAGTGGTACGCGGACACAGCCGCTATCTGTGGGATGCCGAGCACTACATCGGCGAGAACCTTTACGGTCGCTACCTCGGTTTCGGAAGTTTGCAGATACTGACTGCACCTACAGGAACCGACGTTACACCGAAGACAAGCGGATGGCAACAGTCTGGATTTGACTGGAACCGCATACCAGGTACTACATCTATCCATCTGCCTTGGGCAGAACTGAAGGCTCAGGTACGCAACGTGGACACCTTCTCGGGTGTAGAAGAAATGCTGCTATCGGACGAAGCCTTTGCAGGCGGACTCTCACAGCGTGGCGTAAACGGCAACTTTGGAATGAAGCTGCACGAGCATGACAAGTACGACGGATCGCATAGAGCACGCAAGTCGTTCCACTTCTTCGACAATGTGATTGTTTGTCTCGGCACTGGCATTGAGAATACCGACTCTAAGCACAACACTGAGACAACAGTATTCCAGATGGCTGCTACTGACGGCAAGGCACAGAACTATTGGAAGAACTACGCTGTAGGCAACGGCAAGTCATGGCTCGACCACGCTGGCACGGGATATTATACTCCGCAACCGGTTAAGTTCACAGGTCTTGTAAAGCAGGAATCACGTATGCAGAACACCGACAAGCAGACCGAAGGACAGTGGGCATCGCTCTACTTCGACCACGGTAAGGCTCCGAAGAACGCTTCGTACGAGTATGCTGTTATCCCTCAGACAACACGCGAGAAGATTGACGCCTTCGCTGCCGCTCCTACATATAAAGTTCTGCGCGCCGACAATGAGGCTCATATCGTAAGCTCGGATGCTACTCACACCGTATCGTATGTACTGTTTGAGACTCCGAAGAATGTATTGCCAGGCGGTCCGCTGCTCAAGGCAGACACCACATGTCTGGCAATGGTGCGCATGATAAACTCCAAGAAGATGCTGCTCACAGTGACACAGCCCGACTTGGCTCTATATCGCGGTCCTAACGACGATATCTACAAGGACGGCAAACGTGTGGAGCGTAGCGTATACAGCCGCAAATGGCGTGGCGACGCAAGCAAGGAGATTCCAGTTCGCATTACACTGCGTGGCAAGTGGAACTTCACTGGCAACGATGCAATCAAACTCGTAGAGCAGACAAAGAAGTCGACAACTATAGAGTTTGTATGTACCGATGGTCTGAGTTTCAACGTAGAGTTGGAGAAATAAATAGAAATAAAAAAACTAATAACAAAACAAATGAATAACATTAACAAGACTATTGCTGCCTTATTCATGGCAGCAACATTCCTCCCGATGTCTGCACAGACAACAGCCAAGAAAGAGTGCTGCAAGACCGGCTGCGAGAAAATGAAGCAGCGTATGGACAAGACAGCAAGCGACGACGTTAACTTCGCTACTCGTCAGTACACTCTCATGCTTGACCAGGTAGGTCGCAAGGGCAAGGTGAACAACCCACGTACTATTGATAAGTTGGGCCGCCTTGTTTGTGTTCCTATCGACGACTGGTGCTCAGGCTTCTTCGCTGGCGACCTCTGGGAGATGTACAAGCTCACAAACGACAAGCAGTGGGCAGTACAGGCTAAGCGATTCACCGAGAACCTCGACTCTATACAGTACCTCACATGGCACCACGACGTTGGCTTCATGATTGGCAGTAGCTACCTCAACGGCTACCGCATCAATCCTTCAAAGGCTTACAAGAAGGTAATCGTTCAGACAGCCAAGTCACTCAGCACACGTTTCCGCAAGGGAGCTGGCGTTATCCAGTCTTGGAACGTTGACCGCGGATGGCAGTCGCAGCGTGGATGGACATGTCCGGTTATCATCGACAACATGATGAACCTTGAGCTTTTGTTCGAGGCTACAAAGCTTAGCGGCGACTCTACATACTGGAAGGTGGCAACAAGCCACGCTGACGCTACTCTGAAGAACCACTTCCGTGCGGACGGCAGCTGCTATCACGTAATCGACTACAACCCCAACACAGGTGAGGTTCTGCACAAGCACACAGCTCAGGGCTACGCTCACGAGAGTGTATGGGCACGCGGACAGGCTTGGGCTATCTACGGCTTCACAGTTTGCTACCGCTATACAAAGAACAAGAAGTATCTCGACCAGGCTGTACGCACACTCAACATGATGTTGCGCCACCCGAACATGCCGAACGACCTCGTTCCTTACTGGGATCTCAATGCTCCTAATATTCCTAACGAGCCGCGCGACGTTTCTACAGCTGCCTGCATCGCTTCTGCTCTGTATGAGATGGATAAGTATCTGCCCGAGAACGGCTACCATAGCCTTGCTGACCGCATCATGACATCGCTCTCTTCACCTGCTTACCTCGCTGAGCTTGGCAAGAACGGATGCTGGTTGCTTATGCACTCTGTAGGTAGTATTCCTCACGGTGCCGAAATCGACGTTCCTCTGAACTATGCCGACTACTACTTCTTGGAGGCTTTGAACAGAAGATAAATAAACAATAAACTATAAACCCAAAAGCCCCACCCCCTGACCCATCCCCCGCAGGGAGGGGTCAGGGGGTGGGGCTTCTTTTTTTACTTATGAAGAAACTATTTACCATTCTATTTGCGGCTTTGTCCGCCACAACTTCGCTTCATGCCCAAACCACCACACCAGCATGGCAGAAGTTTGTGAACAATGTAGACGATAATGTACTGCTTGACTTCTCGTATGCCGGTTATCATCACGGCACCGAACAGCCTGTTGACGAAAGGGACGTGAATGTACTTGCCAAGAAACTGGGCTATAAAGTATATAATGTATGCGACTACGGAGCTGTGCCTGATGACGGAATGTCTGACCGTAAAGCATTGGAGGATATTATTAATAAAATAGGCAGAGGCAAGCCTAATGCTAAAGCCATTATCTATTTCCCCGAGGGTGAGTATATTCTGCACTCTAAAGACGACAATACAACAAACGCAGAAAAAGGCAAGGTGACATCAAACACCCTAAACCTTGTGATGGGACACGTTATCATCAAGGGTGCCGGACGCGACAAAACCTTCCTCACAATGGAAGACCCTATGCTGCCTACCAATCCAGAGATTATGTACAGTTCGCCTAAAATGATTTCAATCCGTCATAATGGAGGCAAAGACAACTTACAGCTTGCTAAAGTGACAGGTTCTGCAAAGAAGGGCGATATGTCGATTGAGGTAGATGACGCTTCACAATTGAAAGTTGGCGATTGGGTGAAACTCTTCTTGCTTAGCAAAGACAAAAATGCCATAAAGGAGGAGCTTTATCCATATGACGTACAAGCATCTATGTCTAACATTAATGGAAGTGGAGAAAAAGAAGGTGTTAACGTAGTTGACCGCCATCAAATAAAGGCTATCGAAGGAAACCGCGTCATCTTTGAAGAGCCTATAATGCACGCTGTCAATCCTGCATACGGTTGGGATATCCGCACCTACGCTCACTATGAAGAAGTAGGCGTTGAAGACCTCACATTCAAAGGAAAAGCCAAGGACAATTTCCATCACCACGCAGGCTGGCAAGACGACGGAGCATACAAGCCGCTCGACTTTATGCGACAAGTTAACTCATGGGTTCGCCGCGTAGACTACGTCAGCATCAGCGAATGTATGACATTCTCAGAATGTGCCAACTGCTTATTCCTCGACTCTGAGATAAGCGGCAACCGTGGACATTCATCGGTACGCATGCAATATTCTGCACGCGGATTTATTGGCAAGGTATGGGATCATAGCAACGGTTATCTGAATGACGACAAGAATTTTACCGAGTACAAGGAGAATCTCGGACAGTATCATGCTTGCGGCATCTCAAAGCAAAGCATCGGCAACGTGATATGGCAGTGTCATTGGGGCGACGATTCATGCTTTGAGAGTCACGCTACTCAGCCACGTGCTTCACTCTTCGACCAATGCTGCGGTGGATTTATGCAGTTCCGTATGGGTGGTGACATTAACCAGTTGCCCAATCACCTTGACGATTTGACAATGTGGAACTTCAACTGCCTCGCCATTAATCCTAACGACCCTGTTCCTTTCAACTGGTGGATAGAAGATGAAAAAACAGGTTGGTATAAGACTCTTCCTCCAACACTCGTAGGATTCCACGGCAAAAACGTTTCTTTCAAGGAAGACGAGATGAAGCTTAATGAGAACCAGGGTAAGGAAGTATTGCCAGGTTCGCTTTATGAAGCACAGCTTACACGTCGACTTGGAAGTACACCGCAATGGTTGATTGATGCAAAGAACATAACAACTGGTATCGAGTCGGTTAAAACAATTGAGAACACCAATAACACCGACAATAAGACATACGATCTGAACGGTATGCCTGTAGGCAAGAACTATAAGGGCGTTGTCGTGAAGAAAGGAAAGAAAATGATTAATGGTGTTATATAAACGTTGCTGGCATTACATATTGATTTTTTTGTAATGCAAAAAGTAGGAGGCTATGGCGTCCTCGCCGTAGCCTGAGCAAGCAAATAACACCTGACTGCTCAGGAGGGCGTGTCAAAACTCTCTTATTCTTAAAAAATCACAAAGCCCTGACTTTC
>ENA-ORSA01000944-ORSA01000944.1-human-gut-metagenome-genome-assembly--contig:-NODE-944-length-27445-cov-3.559292_pt1 | contig 27445 bp, 24 predicted proteins | sample MGYA00242179_ERZ509142 | MGnify/ENA primary metagenome ERZ509142 (study PRJEB26280, sample SAMEA2338659) | human gut metagenome | biome: human gut; feature: human-associated habitat; material: faeces... | reverse complement strand
GTTCGCCGGTAATCGGCGCGCATACGCCCATGGCAAAAGAGGAAGAGTAAACAAAAAAGCCGAAGACGGCAAACGGACGGAGCGTTGTTTTGAGAGAAAGATTGCGTGCGCGGTTTCTGGGCAACGGAGAAAGCCTGGGACGAAAAACCTATTTATGGACGGTGGTTTCCGGCCTTATGTTTGCGGGCAGCAGCGTGATTATGCTGTGGGCCGTTACCCATATTGTGGGCGTGGACGAGGGCGGCGTTTTTTCCATTGCCTTTGCCGTATCTCAGCAGATGCTGTCGCTGGGCTGGTATTGCATGCGGGCGTTTCAAGCGTCGGATGTGCAAAACATGTATGCCTTTAAGGATTATTTTGCTTCGAGAATCATCACAGTGGGGCTGATGCTGCTGGCCGGCGTGGGCTGGGTGGTGATCAGCGGATACGATTGGTATAAAGCGGTGGTAACGCTGATTTTCTGCCTGTATCGCTCGTGTGAAGCGTTTTCGGATGTGTTTGAGGGCTTGTATCAGCAGCGCGGGCGGTATGACCTGTCTGCCAAGGGGCTGTTTTTCAAATATTTCATTGCGGTGCTCTCGTTTATCTGCGCGCTGTATTACAGCCATAACCTGATTTTGGCCACCTGTATTTTAACCGTTTCGTATCTGGCGGTCATTTTGCTGTATGATGCGTCGCTGGTGGGCGTGTTTGAGCCGTTTGAACTGCAATTTCGCTTTGGCCATCTGCGGCGGCTGCTGATTGCGTGCTTGCCGCTGTGTGTATGCCTGTTTATTTCCGGCTATGTGAACAACGCGGCCAAATACGCAATCGATGCATATATGGATTATAAAACGCAGACATACTTTAACATTTTGTTTATGCCGGCCTCGGTGATCAATCTGTTTGCCAGCTTTTTGATAAAGCCGCAGCTTTCCACGATGGCCAATCAGTTTCAAAATGGGCAAATGAAGCCGTTTTTCAAAAATATGGCGCGGCAGATGCTGTATGTATTGGTGATTACCATCGGCTGTATGACGCTCGGTTATTTTCTGGGAATCCCGGTGTTGAGTTGGATATACGGAGTGAACCTTACGGGATACAGGGGCACGATGTTGATTTTGCTGGGCTCCGGCGGGGTTTCGGCGATGTACAATGTGTTTTATTATTGTATTACCATCATGCGCAAACAATATGCGCTGTTGATCGGCTATGGCCTCGCGTTTGTGGCGTCTATCGTCAGCATGCCGTATTTTGTGCGGCATTTTGGCATCAACGGTGCGGCCTGGGGCTATTTTGGCATCATCGTGATGCTGAATTTGCTCTTTGCGGGTACGATATGTTTCTTCATGATAAAAATACGGAAAAACGGTGGCCAAACCAAACAAAAAACGGTGCAGACAGAATTACCTTAACCGCGGGTTTGTTTGGGGCAATACAGAACACGACGGCGTATCCTTTGCGGAGGATACGCTTTTTTTATCGAAAACCAGGGCGTTTATTTTTTGCAAAATGAGCTGAGATTGAGAATAAGATAAATGAAGCATCACCGCGGGAAAAGCGCGTTTGGCCATAAAAAGTCTCCTTTTGGGCGTATCGGACAGATTTGTACAGCATATGCATAGCCGGGGGTGAACATGATGCGGGTGGGCATTTACAGCCGAAAATCTGTAAAGAGCGAAACGGGCGATTCCATGGAAAACCAGGAACAGCTTTGCCGGGCATACATTGCAGCGCACTGGCCGGATGCCAAAATTGCGGTGTATGAAGACGAGGGGTTTTCCGGGGCGAATATACAGCGCCCTAAGCTTTTGGCGCTGTTGGCGGATATACGGCAGGGGAAATTGGATGCGCTGGTCTGCTATCGGCTGGACCGGGTAAGCCGCAGCGTAACGGATTTTGCGGCCTTGATTGAAGAGCTGAACAAACACCGGGTGAATTTTGTTTGCCTCCGCGAGCAGTTTGATACGACAACGCCGATGGGAAAAGCCATGCTGTATATTGCCTCTGTATTTGCGCAGCTGGAACGCGAAACCATAGCCGAGCGCGTGCAGGACAACATGCAGCTTCTTTCCCGCAACGGGCAATGGCTGGGCGGGCCGGCGCCGCTGGGCTATTGCAGCGAGAAGATTACAAGCAGAGCCGGGCACGGAGAAAAATGCCGGTATGTGCTGCGCGCCGTGGCCGAAGAGGGGGAGATGGTGCGGCAGGCGTATAACGCGCTGCTGGCTACAGGGTCTGTCGGCAGGGCGCAGCGGTGTTTGGAGAAAAACGGCGTTTTTTATACGCGGACAGGGGTAAAAAGCATGCTGCAAAACCCCGTGTATTGCAGGGCGGATAAACAAGCTCTGGCTTATTTTTCGCAAAAGGGCCTTCGCGTGTACGGCGCGGAAAAGAACACGGATGGGAAACGGGGGCTTTTGGCCTACAACAAACGGCAGCCCCGGCAGAAAACAGGCGCCTGGCGGTCGGCGGCGCAATGGGTGCTTGCCGTAGGCTGCCATGAAGGACTGATGGAAGGGCGGCAATGGGTGCGTGCACAGCGGCTGCTGCAACCAAATGCGCGGGCAGAGAGAAAACAGAAAAACACATATGCGCTGTTTTCCGGGCTGATTGTATGCGAAAAATGTGGCGCAAGATTACAGGCAAAGCGGAGAGAGACGGCGGAAAAATTTGACTATATCTGCCGGACAAAGCGTCAAGCGGGCAAAAATGCCTGCCAATGCCTAAATTTGCCGGGGCGGGAAACGGACGATGCGCTGGAATGGATGATCTTTCATGAAATAGACCAAAGGGCGGCGGGCGAAGCGAAAAGCGCGCAGCAAGAGATGCTCTGCACTTTTTCCGCACTGGAGATTTCCATAAGACAACGGCTCTACCGGCAGATCATAGAGAAAATTGTATGGGACGGGCAAACCCTGGAGGTGTTTTTTGCAGACGAGCGGGCAGCAAAAGACAAAGGGAAAAATGCCCTGAAGAAAACGTTGGTTTCCCAACGTTAATTGCCATCATCTCGATGTTTTTTGTGACGGGAAGCGCACAAAGCGGCGTGGGCGCGGCACTGTGCGCCACGCTGATGTTAACGGCCGTGATTGTGCTTGGCATTGTGATGACGTTTTGGACGTCGCGGCTGCTCAGCGGTACGGTGCTAAAGGGGGTGCCGTCCTCTTTTACGCTGGAATTGCCGCCGTATAGAAAACCGCAGATCGGCAAGGTGCTTGTCCGCTCCGTGTTTGACAGAACGCTGTTTGTTTTGGGGCGCGCGGCGGCCGTTGCTGCGCCGGCTGGGCTGTTGATTTGGGTGATGGCGAATGTGACGATTGGGAATGCAACGCTGCTGGCCCACTGTGCGCAGTTTTTGGATCCGTTTGCGCGGCTGTTGGGCATGGATGGGGTGATTCTTTTGGCGTTTGTTTTGGGGTTTCCCGCCAACGAAATTGTATTTCCCATCATTCTCATGGCGTACACGGCAACGGGCAGCCTGATGCCGCTGCCGAGTTTATCGGCGCTGAAAACGCTGCTGGTGCAAAACGGATGGACGTGGCTGACGGCGGTGTGCACGCTGCTGTTTTCGCTGATGCATTGGCCGTGTTCCACAACGTGCATGACGATAAAAAAGGAAACGCAAAGCCGAAAATGGACGGCGGCAGCCATAGCGCTGCCCACGGGCGTGGGCATGCTGCTTTGTTTTGCGGTGGCAACAATGGCAAGGCTGTTACACTTGGCATAGAGAAAAACGGAAAAAGCACGGCTTTGAAAGGCCGTGTTTTTTTGTGTTTCGGCAGGGGTTGACAAAACAAACTGTAATATTTATAATAACAGATATAGAAATGAAATAAAAAAAGTTACAGATGGAGAAAAGATGACGAGCGATTTTACCATAGCCGTGCATGCGCTGGTGTTTTTACACTGCAAACAGGAAACGGTTTCCAGCGAAATGTTGGCAAAAAACATCTGCACAAACCCGGCGCGGGTGCGCAAGGTGATGAGCAAATTGAAAAAGGCGGCGTTGGTTTCCACCAAAGAGGGCGCTGTGGGCGGCTATTTGATGGAGAAAAAGGCCGAAGAGATTACGCTGGCAGAGATTGCAAAAGCGCTGGAGGCTTCGTTTGTCTGTACCGGCTGGCAAAGCGGCGATGCGGCGCATGCCTGCCGTGTGGCGGCCGGCATGGCAGAAGCGATGGACAACCTTTACCGCGAATTGAACGAACTTTGCCTTTGCCGATTGGCACAAACGACGTTGGCGGAGGTGGCAAGCCGGGTATGCTGCCCCAAAACGCAGCAGGCATGTTTGGCCGGCCATGGGGCATGATAGAAAAACAGACCAAAGAGGAGGCAAAAAAATGGCATTGATTACATTGACCAAAGATAATTTTGAACAGGAAGTGTTGCAGGCAAAACAGCCTGTATTGGTGGATTTTTGGGCCAGCTGGTGCGGCCCGTGCCGGATGCTCAGCCCGATTGTGGATCAATTGGCGGAGGAACTGACGGAGATAAAGGTAGGCAAGATCAACGTGGACGAGCAGCCGGAATTGGCAGAACAGTTTCGGGTGATGACAATCCCCACGCTGCTGGTATTTAAAAACGGAGAAAAGGTGCTTTCTTCCGTGGGGGTGAAACCCAAACAGCAGATCATAGAAATGCTAAACGGCATACAATAACAAAAAGCAGGCGGACAAGCCTGCTTTTGTTTTTCTTTTTCGTTTTTGGAAAAACTCAACCGAAAAGGCCGAGATGCTCTACCAGAATTTTAATGCCCATGAAAACCAGGACAAGCCCGCCCAAAAGTTCGGCGCGCGATTTATATTTTAGGCCCAGGATATGTCCCACTTTTACGCCGACAAAAGACAGGATAAACGTGGTGCTGCCGATTAGCACGATGGCATAAAGGATATTCACCTGTAAAAAGGCAAACGTGACGCCGACGGCCAGGGCGTCTATGCTGGTGGCCACGGCCAGAGGCAGCATGGCTTTCACGCTGAAATCCGCAGAACATTCTTCCGGCTCCCGGCTGCGGGATTCGCGCACCATATTGATGCCGATGATACATAATAGCACAAACGCGATCCAATGATCGAAACGGTTGATGGCGCCTTCAAACTGCCGGCCCAACAGATAGCCGGTTAGCGGCATAAGCGCCTGAAACCCGCCGAAATACAGCCCGGTAACGGCGCAATGGCGCAGCCCGGCGTGGCGCACGGACAGCCCTTTGCAGATGGAAACGGCCAAAGCATCCATGCTCAGCCCTACGGCGATGACGCAGATTTCCCAAAAACTCATGATAATCCCCCATATCTGTTTTTTCAAAACAGGATAAAAAAAGACACATGCAGCCCCTTGGCATACATGAGTCTCGTTCTTAAAGGCAAGCCAGGCGCATCGGCCAGTATGTTGACTTGTCACGCAGCTGTTGCGCGTACTACTCCCTCGTTTCTTTTGTTTGATAAGGTAGCATAGAGAAACGGGCTTGTCAATGAAAACAGGCGTAAAAACGGGAGAAAACCGGGCTTGCAATTTGCGGCAGGATGTGTAGCATAAGAAGAAAAGAAAGTTTATACAAAAGGGAGAAAAACATGCAGACATTATCTGTGAAAATTCAAAAACTGCGGGAAAACGCAAAATTGCCCAGCTACGGCTCTGCCTTTGCGGCGGGGGCGGATTTATCTGCCTGCCTGGAGGCGCCCGTTGCCATTTTGCCGGGGCAGACGGCCATGGTGCCGACCGGCCTTGCCATGGAGCTGCCGGAGGGCTATGCCGGGCTTGTGTATGCGCGCAGCGGCCTTGCCTCAAAACAGGGGCTGGCGCCGGCCAACAAAGTGGGCGTGATAGACAGCGATTACAGGGGCGAAGTGATGGTGGCCCTGCACAACCATGGCGCGCAGGCGCGGGAGATTCAGCCGGGGGAAAGAATTGCACAGCTGGTGATAGCCCCGGTGTATCAAGCGGCGTTTGAGCAGGTGGCATCGCTGAGCGATACGGTGCGCGGCGCAGGGGGCTTTGGCTCTACCGGCACAAAATGACGGAGTATCGCGTGCCCACGGTGCCGGCCAAAACCATTGTGACGCGCACAAAAAACAATGCTTGGTTTGGTACGGACTATACGATGAACCTATACCGGGGCTGCTGCCACGGCTGTATTTATTGCGACAGCCGCAGCGAATGCTATCAGATTGAAGCGTTTGACAGCGTACGTGTGAAGGAAAACGCGCTTTTGCTGGTGGAACGCGAACTGCGCGCCAAACGGAAAAAGGGCCTGGTTGGCACGGGTTCTATGAGCGACCCGTATAACCCCTGGGAAAAAACGCTGGCATTGACGCGCGGCGCGCTGCAATTGATAGAACGATATCAATTCGGCGTGGCCATTGCCACCAAAAGTCCGCTGGTGCAGCGGGATGCGGATGTGTTGAATCGCATTGGGGAAAAGGCGCCGGCGATTGTGAAAATGACAATTACCACGGCCGAAGATGCGCTGTGCCAAAAGATTGAGCCGCATGTGGCGCCTGCAAGCAAGCGCTTTGAGGCCTTGGAGGCGCTGTCCCGGGCCGGGATCTATTGCGGGATTTTGCTTATGCCGCTGCTGCCGTATATCAACGACACGAAAGAAAACGTGTTGGCCATTGTGCAAAGGGCGGCGGACTGCGGGGTGAAATTCATCTATCCCGGGTTTGGCGTAACGCTGCGCGATACCCAACAGCTGTATTTTTATCAACAGCTGGATCGTCTGTTTCCCGGCATAAAAGCGCATTATCTGGCGATGGGAAACAACTATGTATACCAAAGCCCAAAGGCGCAAAGGCTGATGGATGTGTTTCAAACGGCATGCGAAAAAAACGGGATTGTCTACCGGATGACGGAAATCATCAAACAATCACAGCGGGGTACAAAAACAGAGCAGCTTTCGTTTTTCTAAAACGCGAGCTGTTTTTTTATGCCGAAAAGAACGCATTGAAACGATGTTTTTGCCAAAGAACATGGGTTTTAGGCGGGTTTTACACAGGAGAGGAAATAGCAGAATAAAAAAGGGAACCGACCGGTTCCCCTTATGGCGATAAAAGCGAATCAGTGCTGCTGTTGAAACTGTATGCGATACAATTCTTCATAAATGCCATGCTGCGCCATCAAAGCTTCGTGTGTGCCGCGCTCGCGGATGCCTTCTTCGTCGATGACGATGATTTCGTCTGCATTTTGAATGGTGGACAGTCTATGCGCAATGATAAGGCAGGTGCGGCCGTGGGCTAAGCGATCCAGTGCCTGCTGTATGCGGGCTTCGGTGGTGGAATCCAGCGCGGAGGTGGCCTCGTCTAAAATTAAAACGCGCGGGTTTTTCAAAAAGATACGCGCAATGGCAATGCGCTGTTTTTGCCCGCCGGAGAGCAGCACGCCGCGCTCACCGACGTTGGAATCATATCCATCCGGCAGGGTCATGATAAAATCGTGAATATCCGCCAGTTTGGCGGCGCGCTCCACTTCCTCATCGCTGGCGGTCATATTGCCGTAGCGGATGTTTTCCCGGATGGTGGAGGCGAACAAAAACACATCCTGCTGCACAATGCCGATATTTTGCCGCAGAGAGGAAAGCTGAATGTGTTTGACATCCAGGCCGTCAAAGAGAATTTCGCCCCGGTTGACATCGTAAAAACGTGGAATCAGCTGGCACAGGGTGGATTTGCCGCCGCCGGAGGGACCCACCAATGCCACGGTTTTGCCGGCGGGAATATGTAAATTGACATCACGCAGCACGTTTGTGCCGCTACCGTTGTAGGAAAAATCCACATGTTCAAACCGAATATCGCCCTGCACGTCTTTTAACGGCACGGCATCCGGCGCGTCTTTGATATCCGGCTCCATACGCATGAGCTCTACAAACCGCTCAAACCCGGCCATGCCGCCTTCATAGCTTTCCATAAACGCACCGATGCGGCGGATGGGCGCCAAAAAGGAATTGACATAGAGGGTGAAGGTCATAAGCCCGACATAGTCCATTTCGCCCTGCATGATAAAATAGCCGCCCACGCCGATGACCAGCACATTCATCAACACAATGGCAAACTCCAAACCGCTGTGAAAAACAGCCATCGCCAGATAAAATTTATTTTTGGCGCCGCGGTAGCGGTTGTTGGCGTTTTCAAATTTTTCCGCTTCAAACGCTTCGTTGGCAAAGGCTTTGGAAACGCGCACCCCGGAGATGGAGGATTCGATCTCGGCATTGATGCCGGCGGTTTTTTTCTTTACTTCGCGGGAAGAGCGCGTCATAAACTTCCGCTGGAAAATGGTAAACCCGATGACAAGCGGCACCAGGATAAGCAGAATCAGCGCCAATTTCCACTGCACAAAAAACAGAGCGACAAATGCGCCGGTTAACGTGACCAGCGAAATAAAAAGGTCCTCCGGGCCGTGATGGGCCAGTTCTGTAATTTCAAACAGATCGTTTGTAACGCGGCTCATCAAATGGCCGGTGCGGATTTGATCAAAAAAGGTGAAAGACTGCCGCTGGAGCTGGGCAAACAGATCATGCCGCATATCCGCCTCCATCCGAACGCCGAGAAGATGGCCCCAATAGGCAACGATAAACTGCATAACAGAGCGCAGCAGATAGCCCAAGACCATCCACAAAACCATGCGGAAAAAGGCAGCGTACATGAGGTTTGGCATGAGGGTTTGCAGAGCATAGCGGGTGAGCATGGGAAAGGCAAGATCTATGCCGGCGATGAAAAAAGCGCAGGTCATATCCAGAATAAACAGGGGCAGGTGCGGCTTATAGTATGAGGCAAAAATGCGAAGGCGCCCGCCTTGAAACCTTTTACGTTGCGATTGTAAATCCACGGCTTTATCTCCTTTAGAAAAAACAATGAGAGGAAAAATGAAAAACAACATAAATATTGTAGCATTTTTCTTTGCAAACAAGCAAGCAAACGGGCAGTTGCAATCCGGACAAACGTTTGCTATAATAAAAAATATCATACGGTACTATCCTATATGATACAAACAGGAGGTGCCGAGCCATCAGATGGATAAGGGGCATACCGATGCTTCGGAGGTCTGTTGCAAAAATTTATTTTGTAGGAGGCACGAACATGCAAGACTTTTTTTACAACAACTACACGCGGATTCTGTTTGGCAAAAACGCGGAAGAAGGCCTGGGCGCGCAGGCGGCGGATTTTTCCAAGGCAAAACGGGCGCTTTTGGTATATGGCAGCGATCGCGTAAAAAAAGACGGCTTGCTGGGCCGTGTGGAAGCGGCGCTGAAAGCCGAAGGCTTTGAAACGGAATGTTTAGGCGGCGTGGTGCCCAACCCGCGGCTGAGCAAGGTGCACGAAGGCATTGAAAAAGCGCGCGCCATGGGGGCGGACCTGATTATGGGCGTCGGCGGCGGCAGCGTGATGGATACGGCCAAGGCCATTGCGGCCGGTGTGCCGTATGAAGGCGATGTTTGGGATTTTGCCATCGGCAAAGCGGAGCTGCAAACGGCTCTGCCGATAGGCGTGGTGGCCACGATGGCGGCCACGGGCTCGGAATGCAGCGAATGGGCCGTGATTACCAACGATAAGGACATGGCAAAGCTGGGCATTGGCGGCGCCTGTTTGCGCCCTGCATTTGCCGTGTTAAATCCGGAACTGACGATGACACAGCCCGCCTACCAGACGGCTTGCGGCTGTGTGGATATTATGGCGCATGTGATGGACTCGTATTTCACGCGGACGCCGGATTGCGTTTTGACGGATAATATGAGCCTTGCGGTGCTAAAAACCGTAGTGGAATTTGCGCCGATTGCGCTGAAAGAGCCGGAAAACTATCATGCCAGAGCAGAATTGATGTGGGCCAGCACCTTGGGAATGAGCGGCCTGCTGGGCGTGGACCGCATCACCTGCTTAAATGGCCATACCCTGGGCGAGGATTTTGGCGGCTTGTATGACTTAACGCATGGCGCCACGCTGGCGATTGTGGAACCGGCGCTTTTGACCTATAAACTGGAAGAATACCTGCCGCGGCTGGTGCGGTTTGCCAAGGAAGTATGGCAGGTGGAGGGCACGGACGACCGCGCGGTGGCGCTGGAAGGCCTCAAACGCATGAAAGAATTTTTCTCTTCCATGGGCGTGCCGGTCACGTTTTCCGAAGTGGGCATCGACATTGAAAAGGACGGCAGGATGCTGGCAGACCGCATAGAGGCGTTTGAAGCGGATGCGGTGTATGTGGACCTTTCGCATGAAGATGTTTATCAGGTATATATGCTGGCCAAATAAACCAAGACAAGAAAGAGGGCAATGCGCCCTCTTTTTTTGGGTGAAAATAGGGGCGGGAAAATGCAAAAGACAACGGTTCGGGCTGAAAAAAGAGAAAAGACGGATTTTCGTTGCCAGGAACGGACAGATGGCCGTATAATGATAAGACTGTAAGCAGGGGGAAACCGGGGGGATAGAGAATGACAAATTTTTTGGTAAAGCATTTTATAAAAGCAGATCCAAACACGCCGAAAGGCCGCCAGCGTGTGGGGATGTTGAGCGGGTTTACCGGGATTATTTTGAACCTGGTGCTGTTTGCTGCCAAATTTTTGGCCGGAACCCTGACGGCTTCCATCGCTATCACGGCGGACGCATTTAACAACCTGTCCGATGCGGGCTCCTCCATCATCACGCTGGTCGGCTTCAAAATGGCGGGCGCGCCGGCAGACACGGAGCATCCGTTTGGCCATGGGCGCATTGAATATATCAGCGGGCTTATTGTATCGCTGATTATCATCATGATGGGCTTTGAACTGTTGAAAAGCTCGATAGAAAAGATCATCACGCCGGAGACGGTTGCGTTTCATATGCTGTCGGTGATCATTTTGGTTGTTTCCATCTGCGTGAAAGGGTGGATGTGTTTATTTAACAGAAAATTGGGCGGGCTGATCGGCTCTGCGGCGATGCAGGCCACGGCCATGGATAGTTTAAGCGACGTAGCGGCGACTTCCGCCGTCTTGATCGGCACGCTCATCGGCGCCGGTACGGGCTGGGCGCTGGATGGCTATCTGGGCGTTGTAGTGGCGCTGTTTATCATGTATACCGGCTTTTCCACAGCGGGAGACACGCTGCGCCCCCTTTTGGGCAAAGCACCGGACCGGGAATTTGTAGAGGAAATCTATCAAACCGTGATGGCGTATGACGATGTGGTGGGCGTACACGATTTGGTGGTGCATGATTATGGCCCGGGGCGCTGTATGATTTCGCTGCACGCCGAAGTGCCGTGCGACGCGGATATTTTGAAAATGCATGATATTATCGATATGATAGAGCACAGTTTGCACGAAAAATTTCAATGCAATGCCGTGATTCATATGGACCCGATTGTGACGGATGACGAAGTGACAAACAAAATGCACAGGCGGGTGATAGCGCTGGTGCAGCAGATAGACAAAAGCCTGTCCGTACACGATTTTCGCATGGTGCAAGGGCCAACGCATACCAATTTGATTTTTGATGTTGTCATTCCGTTTAACTTTAAGATGAAGGATAATGAGGTGGTGGAGGCCATACAGCGCGGTGTGCGGGAAATGGAAGGGCACACCTATTATGCGGTGGTGAATGTGGATAAATCCTATATATAAAGACAGGGCGGATTTTTCAAAAGGAAATAAAAGACAAAGCGCAAAAACGGTAGACAGGCAGAGGGGCCTGTGATATAATAATCAAAATTCAATGAGATGCCCTTTAAATCGGTCCAGCGAGGCCGGCAAGGAAACGAACGAACCAAGAATTTGCATTGGGTAGTTTTGTTGCGCCTTGTCCATTTGCCGGCAGGGCGTTTTTTTGAGCCAAAATGCAAAAGGAGAAGCCCCATGTATTCTGTGTTTGATACGAAAACCTACATGCATGATCTGTTTTCGCAGCCGATGGCAACGCCGGCGGGTCTTGGTGTTTTCTCTTACAACCGGATTTTCTGAACCGGTTGTTTTTTTATGCAAAATCGGCGGTTGAAAATACGTTTTTAGGGAAGTGTGAAGATGAAAAAAGATGTGCTTGGCCTACGCAACGTAAAAAAAGAAGAGATAGAACAGATCCTTGCAACGGCAGCGGAAATGAAGCAAAAGCTGCAAAACGACGAAAAGAAATTGCCGTATCTGGCCGGGAAAAGCGTGGTGACGCTGTTTTATGAAAACAGCACGCGCACACGCATGAGCTTTGAACTGGCCAGCAAATATATGTCTGCCTCGGCGGCGAATATTTCCGCCGGCGCAAGCTCTGTACAAAAGGGAGAAACCCTGATAGATACCGGCTGTACGCTGGACCAGATGGGCACGGATGTGATCATCATCCGCCATCCGATGAGCGGCGCGGCGCGGCTGCTGGCCGGCCATACGCGGGCCAGCGTGATTAACGCCGGCGACGGCATGAACGAACACCCCACGCAGGCGCTTTTGGATATGCTGACGATGAAACAGGTGTTTGGCTCGCTGGAAGGGCTGACGGTGGCCATCGTGGGCGATGTGCAGCACAGCCGCGTGGCGCGCAGCAACTATTGGGGGCTGACGACCATGGGCGCAAAGGTGAAAATGGCGGCGCCGGAAACGCTGATTCCGGCGGATATGCGCGCGCTGGGCGTGGACATTACCTCCGATCTTTCCCATGCGCTGAAAGATGCGGATGTGGTGATGGGCCTCAGAATGCAAAAAGAGCGGCAGCAGGCGGGGCTGGTGCCGAGCTATCGGGAATACAGCCGGTTTTTCGGCGTCAACGAACAGACCATGCAGCTGGCAAAGCCCCATGCCATTGTGCTGCATCCCGGGCCGCTGAACCGCGGCGTGGAAATGACCACCGCCGTGGCGGACGGGCCGCAATCTTACATTCGTGAGCAGGTGACAAACGGCGTAGCCGTGCGGATGGCGTTGTTGTATCTGCTGACAAGGGAGGAACAGAGATGAAAACGCTTTTGAAAAATGGCCGGGTTGTGAACCCCAAGGGCAAACAGGGCCGGATGGACCTTTTGATAGAAAACGGAAAGATTGCACAATTGGCAGAACACATCCACGCGGAGGACGCCGCGGTGCTGGATATGACGGGCAAAACCATATGCCCCGGGTTTTGCGATATGCATGTGCATTTTAGAGAACCGGGCCAGGAATATAAAGAGACCATAGAGACCGGCGCAATGGCGGCGGTGGCAGGCGGATTTACCAGCGTGGCGTGTATGCCAAACACCAGCCCGGTGGTGGACCATGAAGCCATGGTGCGGTATATTTTGGAAAAAGCGCGCATGGCCCATTTGGCAAAGGTGTATCCGGTGGCCTGCATTACCAAGGGATTAAAGGGCAAAGAGCTGACGGAAATGGGGCTTTTGCAGCAGGCCGGCGCCATCGCGTTTTCCGATGACGGGCGGCCGGTGGAAAACAGCCGCATGATGAAACTGGCCCTGCAATATGCCAAGGGCTTTGATGCGCTGATCATTTCGCATTGCGAAGATTTGTCCCTGGCCGAGCAGGGCGTGATGAACCTGGGCAAAACCAGTACGATGCTGGGGCTGCCGGGCATCACACGGGCCAGTGAAGAGGTAATGGTGGCGCGCGAATTGATTTTGGCGGAAACGCTGCATACCAAGGTACACATTGCCCATGTATCCACCAAGGGCAGCTGCCAGCTGATCCGCGAAGCCAAGGCGCGCGGCGTGCAGGTAACGGCGGAAACCGCGCCGCATTACCTGGTGGCAACGGATGCATTGGTGGAAAGCCTGGACACGTCTACAAAGGTAAACCCGCCGCTGAGGGAAGAAGAGGATCGTTTGGCGGTGATTCAGGCCGTAAAAGACGGCACGATGGATTGTATCGTAACGGACCATGCGCCGCATCATACGGATGATAAAGAGGTGGAATACAGCAGTGCGGCCAACGGCATTGTGGGGCTGGAAACCTCGTTTGCGCTTTGTTATACGGAGCTTGTAAAACGCCAGGGGATGACCATGGCGCAGCTGGTGGAAAAGATGAGCGTGCGCCCGCATGAAATACTGGGCCTGGAAGGCGGCGTGCTGGCAGAAGGAAATCCGGCGGATATTACCGTGGTAGCAGAGGATAAACCGGGCAAAATTCATAAGGAGACGTTTTATTCCAAGGGCCGCAACACGCCCTTTGACGGATGGAGCGTGGCGGGCTGTGTGACAGATACATTTGTGGACGGCCGGCATGTATATCAAGACGGAAAGATAGTAAAGGAGTAACTTATGATTTTCGATACATTGACGCAGAAAATTACGGAAAAGAAAAACCCTACCTGCGTGGGGTTGGATACGCAAAAAGGGCATGTGCCGGAGGAGATCACCAAAAAATATGATATGAACACGCTGCCCGGCGCGGCAGAGGCGATTGTAGAATACAACCGCGCGCTGATTGAAGCGCTGTGCGAATTTGTGCCGGCGGTAAAAATTCAGGTGGCCTATTATGAAACGCTGGGTGTGGCGGGCATGCAGGCGTTTGTAAAAACCCTGCAAATGGCAAAACAGGCGGGGCTGATTACCATTGCGGACTGCAAGCGAAACGACATTGCCTCCACCGCGGGCGCGTATGCAGCGGCGTATTTGGCGGAAAATGCGCCGATGGAAACGGATCTTTTGACCATCAACCCGTATTTGGGCGAAGACGGCGTACTGCCGTTTTTGCAGGCCAACAGCGAAAAGGGCGTGTTTGCGCTGGTGAAAACCAGCAACCCTTCCTCGGTGGATGTGCAGGATATGCGCCTGGCAGACGGGCGCACCGTATATGAAGCGGTGGGCGATCTGGTGGAAACCTGGGGCGAAGCAAGCCGGGGCGCCTGCGGTTATTCCAACTGCGGCGCAGTGGTGGGCGCTACCCACCCCGCCCAGGGCGCGCTGTTGAGAAAACGGCTGCCGCATACGTTTTTCCTTTTGCCGGGATACGGCGCTCAGGGCGCCACGGCCAAAGACATCGTAGGCATGTTTGATGAAAAGGGCGGCGGCGCCATTGTAAACAATTCGCGCGGCATTTTGGCGGCCTGGCAGAAAACGGGCCTGCCCGCCGTGCAGGCGGCAACGGACGCGGCCAAGCGGATGCAGGAAGATTTGGCAGCACAGCTGGCACTGTAAAGAGGAGACAACCATGGCAAAGGCTTATTTGGCGCTGGAAGATCACAGCATCTATGAAGGAACCGCGTTTGGCGCGCTGCACCAAACAGAGGGCGAAGTGGTATTTAACACCGGGATGACGGGGTATCAGGAAGTATTGACGGATCCCTCGTATTGCGGGCAGATTGTAACGATGACATATCCGTTGATCGGAAACTACGGCGTAAACGGGACAGACCCGGAATCCGCGAAACCGCAGGTGCGCGGGTTTATCGTGCGCTCATACAGCCAGCTGCCCAGCAACTGGAAATGCGAAGGCAGCCTGGATGACTATCTAAAGCAAAACAATATTATGGCGCTGTGCGGGATAGATACGCGCATGCTCACCAAAAAACTGAGAAATTTTGGCACCATGCGCGGCCGGCTTTGCCTTGCGCCCCCCACGGAACAGGATTTTGAAGAGATTGCGGCGCTGAAAATACAAAACCCCGTGCAGCAAGTGACCTGTAAACAGCCCTACGAGCTGCCCGGCCCCGGCAAACGGGTGGCCGTGATGGATTTTGGGTTAAAGCGCTCTATTTTAACCTCGCTGCAAAACAGGGGTTGTTATTTGCGGGTGTTTCCGGCGGCTACAAAGGCGGAGGAAGTGTTGGCCTGGAATCCGGACGGAATTATGCTGACCAACGGCCCGGGAGACCCGAAAGACAATCAGGAGATTATCACCCAGGTGCAAAAGCTTTTGGGGCAGCGGCCGATTTTCGGAATCTGCCTGGGGCACCAGCTGATGGCCCTGGCCAACGGCGCGGACACGGAAAAATTGAAATACGGACACCGCGGCGCCAACCACCCGGTGAAGGATTTGCAAAGCGGGCGGGTATGCATTACCAGCCAAAATCACGGCTATACCGTAAGCCCGGCCTCGCTGAAAGAGAATATGGAAATCAGCCATGTAAACTGGAACGACAGAACCATTGAAGGGATTGTCTATTTGAACCATCCCAGCTTTACCGTGCAGTTTCATCCGGAGGCGGCGCCGGGGCCGCAGGATACGGCGTATTTGTTTGATAAATTTGTGGAAATGATGTGAGGAGGGCGAACGATGCCAAAACGGGAAGAGATTAAAAAGGTATTGGTGATAGGCAGCGGCCCCATCATCATCGGCCAAGCGGCGGAATTTGACTATGCGGGCACGCAGGCCTGCCGGGCGCTTCGTGAAGAGGGGATCGAAGTGGTGCTGGTAAACTCCAATCCGGCGACGATTATGACGGATACGGACATTGCGGATAAGGTGTATTTGGAACCGCTGCATGCAGAGGTCATTCAAAACATCATCCGCAAGGAAAGACCGGACAGCATTTTGCCGACCCTGGGCGGGCAGACCGGGCTAAACCTGGCCATGGAGCTGGCGGAAAGCGGCTTTTTGGAAGAGATGGGCGTGCAGCTTTTGGGCACGAATGTGGATTCCATCCGGAAAGCGGAGGACAGGGAAGCGTTTAAGGAAACCATGGAAGCCATCGGGGAGCCATGCATTGAAAGCGAAATCGTAACCGAAGTGGAACAGGCGCTGGCGTTTGCGCAAAAGGTAGGCTATCCGGTGATCGTGCGCCCAGCGTATACCCTGGGCGGCACGGGCGGCGGCATTGCGGACAATGCCGAGCAGCTGGCGCAGATCTGCGCGGACGGGCTGCATCTGTCCCGCGTGCATCAATGCTTGATTGAAAAGAGCATTGCGGGCTGGAAAGAAATTGAATACGAAGTGATGCGGGATAAAAACGGAACCTGCATCATCGTTTGTAATATGGAAAATGTGGATCCTGTGGGCATCCACACCGGGGACAGCATCGTGGTGGCGCCGTCGCAAACGCTGCGCGACGCGGAATACCAGATGCTGCGCACGGCTTCGATTAACATCATCAGCGCGCTGGGCATTGAGGGCGGCTGTAATGTGCAATATGCCTTAAACCCGAACAGCATGGAATATGCGGTGATTGAGGTAAACCCGCGCGTAAGCCGTTCATCGGCGCTGGCCAGCAAGGCGACCGGCTATCCGATTGCCAAGGTTTCGGCCAAAATTGCCATCGGCTACGGGCTGGATGAAATTCCCAACGCCGTGACAGGCAAAACCTTTGCCTGCTTTGAGCCCACGCTGGATTATGTGGTGGTAAAATTCCCGCGCTGGCCGTTTGATAAATTCACCAAAGCGGATAAGCTGTTGGGCACAAAGATGAAGGCCACCGGCGAAGTGATGAGCATCGGCGGCAATTTTGAAGCGGCGCTGCAAAAGGCGGTGCGCTCTTTGGAATTGAATGTACATTCGATGGAATGGCGGAAAGGCCCGCAGCTTAGCGATGAAGAGGTGCTTTGCGCGCTGCACGTGCAGGATGATGAGCGCATTTTCTGCGTGGCAGAAGCGCTGCGCCGCGGCATCAGTTATCAAACCATCCACGACATTACCAAAATTGACCTGTGGTTTTTGGATAAAATCCACAACATCGTGCAGCTGGAAGAGGCGGTAAAACAGCAGGGCGAAGCCTACCTTACGCCGGAGACAATGAAAACGCTCAAGCGCATGGGCATGGCGGACAAGGCCATTGCGGGCTGGGTAGGCAAAAGCGAGGCGGAGATCCGCGCGCTGAGAAAGCAATGGGGCATTTTGCCGACCTATAAAATGGTGGATACCTGCGGCGCGGAATTTGACGCCGTCAGTCCCTATTACTATTCGACGTATGATGAGGAAAACGAAGCGCACAAAAGCCAACGGAAAACCGTGGTGGTGTTGGGCAGCGGGCCGATCCGCATCGGCCAGGGCGTGGAATTTGACTATTGCTCGGTACACTGCATCTGGGCGCTGAAAAAAGCGGGCTATGATACCGTGATCATCAATAACAACCCGGAGACCGTATCGACGGACTTTGATACTTCCGACCGGCTGTATTTCGAGCCGCTGACCACCGAAGAAATGCTCAATGTGTTGGATGTGGAGCAGCCCTACGGCGTGGTGGTACAGTTTGGCGGGCAAACGGCCATCAAGCTGGCCAAAGACGTAGAGGCGGCCGGGTTCCCGATTTTGGGCACACAGCTGGCAGACATCAACGCTGCCGAGGACAGGGAAGAATTTGACGCGCTTTTGGAGCGGCTGCATATGGCGCGCCCGGCCGGGCATACGGTGTTTACCACCGAAGAAGCGATCAAAGCGGCCAAACAACTGGGGTATCCGGTGCTGGTGCGCCCGTCGTATGTGTTGGGTGGCCAGGGGATGGAAATTGCCTGGAATGATGAAGATTTGAAAGAATACATGTCTATCATTCAGATCAACAAACAGGAACATCCCATTCTGGTAGATAAATATTTATATGGCAAAGAATTTGAAGTGGACGCCATTTGCGACGGCAAAGACGTGCTGATTCCCGGGATCATGGAACACATAGAGCGGGCCGGCGTGCATTCCGGAGACTCTATTTCGGTGTATCCTGCCGTATCGCTGACGCCGCGCTTGCAGCAGAAAATGATAGATACCACCATCAAATTGGCGCACGAACTGCATGTGGTGGGCATGATCAACATTCAATATATCGTGTATGCCAATGAATTGTATTTGATTGAGGTGAACCCCCGCTCCTCCAGAACGGTGCCGTATATCAGCAAGGTGACGGGCGTGCCGCTGATTCAGCTGGCCACAAACGCCGTATTGGGCATTTCGCTGCAAAGCCAAGGCTACCAAACCGGCCTTGCGCCCTGGGGCGGCTCGTATGCGGTGAAAGTGCCGGTGTTCTCGTTTGAAAAACTGCCGCAGCTGGAAGTGAGCCTGGGGCCTGAAATGAAGAGCACGGGCGAAGTGCTGGGCGTGGATAAAGACTATACCAGGGCGGTACTGAAGGGCCTGATGGGCGCGGGCATGACCATTCCGCAAAAAGGCGGGGTGCTGCTGTCCATTGCGGACAATGATAAGCAGGATGTGCTGCCCATTGCAGAGGACCTGGCTGCGCTGGGCTATAAGCTTTATGCCACGGCAGGCACAACACAGGTATTGAATAAAAGCTTTGTGCCGACAAATATGGTGCGGCGCATCAAAGAGCCTTCGCCGAACATGATGGATTTGATTCACAGCGGGGAAATTTGCCTGATCTTAAACACGCCGACTAAAGGGCGGCACAGCGAGACGGACGGTTTCCGCCTGCGCCGGGCAGCCACGGAATATAAAATCACGTGTTTAACCAGCCTGGATACCGCGGCGGCGCTGGTGGCCGGGCTGAAGCTGGGGCTTACGGAAAAAGAAGTAACGCCGGTGGGCTTACACGAGATACAGGGGGAAAAACAATGAAACAACCGATGGCCAGGGTGGTCAGCCATGAGCAGATTGCGCATGGAATTTATGAACTGACTTTATTTACGCCCATTGCGGACAGCGCAGAGCCGGGACAGTTTGTGCATGTAAAAATCCCGGGCGGCGGCGCGCATATGCTGCGCAGGCCGATCAGCATTGCGCGCAGCGAGGAAAGCACGCTGACGCTGATCTATCAAATCAAAGGCGCGGGCACGCGGCTGTTAAGCCATGTGGGTGCCGGCGAATTTATCGATGTGCTGGGCCCGCTGGGCAACGGGTTTTCGGTAAAAAATGTAAACCGCGCGCTGGTGGTGGGCGGCGGCATGGGCGCAGCGCCGTTGGAAAACCTGCTGCTGCACCATAAAGAGGTTGAATTTGACGCCGTGCTGGGCTTTCGCAACAAAAGGGCGAGCTATCGCCTTTGGTATTTTCAGCACCTGGCCAAGGATTTAACCGTGATGACCGAGGACGGCAGCCTGGGGGAAACCGGGTTTGTAACGCAAAAGGTAGAACAGCTGTTAAAACAAAACGAATATGACGCGATTTATGCCTGTGGCCCCAGCCCGATGCTGAAAGCGCTGAAAAAAACGCTGGAGCCGTCTCCGATCCCTTGCTATGCTTCTTTGGAGGAGCGCATGGGCTGCGGCATTGGCGCGTGCCTGGTGTGCAATTGCAAAATTGCGCAGGAGGACGGAAGCTGGACGTATAAGCGGGTCTGCAAAGACGGCCCGGTGTTTTTGTTGCGGGAGGTAATGCTGGATGAATAAACCGGATATGTCCGTAGAACTGTGCGGCGTGGGGTTCAAAAACCCGGTCATAGCGGCGTCCGGTTGCTTTGGCTTTGGGGAGGAAATGGCGGCGTATGTGGATTTGAATGCCCTGGGCGGCATCAGCGTGAAAGGGCTTACGCCGCAAAAACGCCTGGGAAACCCGTCCCCACGCATTGCGGAAACCGCCAGCGGCATGCTCAACAGCGTGGGCCTGCAAAACCCCGGCATTGATGCGTTTATCGCCGTGGAACTGCCCAGGCTTGCACAGCTGGATTGTCGCATTTTGGCGAATGTGGCGGGCGGCAGCGTGGAAGACTATGCTTTGATGACAGAAAAATTGGCCAATCAGCCGATAGATATGGTAGAATTAAACATCTCTTGTCCCAATGTGAAAGAGGGCGGCGTGGCGTTTGGCGTATATCCGGAAAAGGTATACGAGGTGGTGCGCGCGGCCAAGGCAAACTGTACCCAACCGTTGGTGGTAAAATTAACGCCCAATACGGCGGATATTGTGCAAACGGCCCTGGCGGCGGAAAAAGCCGGCGCAGATGCGATTTCGCTGATCAACACGCTGACGGGCATGGCGGTGGATTTTTATGCCAGAAAGCCTGTTTTGGCAAATGTAACGGGCGGATTGTCCGGCCCGGCGGTAAAGCCGGTGGCGCTTCGCATGGTATACCAGGTAGCTCAGGCGGTAAACGTGCCGGTTATCGGCATGGGCGGGATAGATTCTGGGCTGGATGCGCTGGAATTTATGCTGTGTGGCGCCAGCGCTGTGCAGGTGGGCATGGCAAACCTGTATGATCCGTATGCCTGTGTGCGCATTGCGCAGGAGATGGAAACCATTCTGGCCAAAGAGGGCATCGATTCGGTCAGGGACATTGTAGGCCAATTGCAAGTTTAGGAGGCAGCAATCATGGATAGAGCAGAGATGGAACGCATTTTTAAAGAAACGGGCTTGATGTTGGAAGGGCATTTCCTTTTGACAAGCGGACGTCACAGCAACCGGTATATGCAATGTGCCAAGTTGTTTCAATATCCCGTATACAGCGAGATGATTTGTAAAGATTTGGCAAAGCGCTTTGAAGGCCAGCAGATAGATCTGGTGGTGGGGCCGGCGGTAGGCGGCATCATCATGAGCTATGAAATGGCGCGCCAGATCAACGTGCCGAATATCTTTGCAGAGCGCGAAAACGGCAACATGACACTGCGCCGCGGCTTTACCATTCCCAAGGGCGCCAAGGTGCTGGTGGTGGAGGATGTTGTGACCACCGGCGGCAGCGTGCGCGAGGTAATGGATATTGTGGCCAACAGCGAAGCGGAAGTTGTGGGCGTTTGTGTTGTGGTGGACCGCAGCGGCGGCAAGATCGATTTCGGTGTGCCGTTCTTTGCTGCCTACGAAACGGAAATTCAATCCTACGAGCCTTCGCAGTGCCCGCTGTGCGAACAGGGGCTGGAGCTGGTAAAACCCGGCAGCCGCAAATTAAAATAACAGGCAGAACCATAGCAAAAACAAGGCGACAGGATTTACCCCCTGTCGCCTTGTTGTATGAAAAATCATACGCCGGGCATGCAGAAAGACGCAGACGCCTTTTGCAAAACACGGGGAAATGGAAAAAGGCGGATAGAAAAAGAGCAAGGGAAGGAGAACGTCATGAAAAAGCGAAAACGCGCGCTGATTATTGTTTTGAGCATAGCGTTGAGCCTGTGCCTGTTTGGCTGGGCGGCCAACGCGGTGTTGGGCTTATTCGATCTGACGTTTCGCCCCTGGGTATATACGGCGGGCCTGGTTGTGCTGCCGATGCTTTTCATTGCAGCGCTGTGCCTTGTAATCAGCATGCTGAAAAGCTTAGCCGGCCGCAAAGATTCAAAAGGGCAGCAAAAGACCGTTTTCCAAAAAGCCGGGTGCTGGGCCGGCATTGTATTGTGCGTATGTCTGATAGTGCTGCCGGCGCGGCTGTGGCTGCTGAGCCTTGTGTTTTCCTACTGCCCGGAGCACAAGGCGGAAAAAGACGGAAAGCCTATGCTGGCGGTGGTAAACAGCTTTTTGCACGTTCGGGTGACCTATTACGACTATAAAAACTTTCTTGTGATGGGCACAGGCCCCGGCATTTTGGAGGATTTTGGCAAAGGCGGCTACGATCCGTTTGAGGAAAACGACGGGCCGTAAAATATCGGAGAAAACCATCGGTTGTCCGATGGTTTTTTGTTGCGGCTTTGGGCAGATAGGGGAACGGCAGAGCGCAGACAGAGGGCCGTTTTATGAGGAATCAACGAGTTTATGGCAAAAATATGGCAAGCGGAATCGGCCTGTTTTTCGGGCAAAACCGGGGAAAGGGAAACGTTTTACCGATGAGATTCTGAAAATTGACGGAAAAATTTTATTTTCAGCCATGGGGATACCATAATTTTCCGTTATGCTTTGGCCATGGAAAGAAAGGAGGCCAAAGATGGGCTAGCGATCGGGAAACAATAAAAAGCGACAAAGGAGAAAACGTACCGGCGCGTATAAGCCGGTGGATATAGGCGCCGGGCAACCCGGCAAGCAGGGCGGAAAGGAGCTGAAAAATACAAATACGCCCGATGATTTTTGGCAAAGACCAACCCCGCGGCAGCGCAGCGTAAAAAAGCGCGTGATTGAAGCCGCCCGTCTCTGTGCACGGTAAATAGAAGACAGGTAAGACACAGGTAAAAAAGCCGCCCCCCCAAACGGAGGACGGCTTTTGCGATTTCTTTGGAGCAAACTTATTTGTTTTTGCTCTGTGCCCGCAGACGCGCGGCTTTGTCCAAAATGCGCTTGCGAATGCGCAGGCTTTTGGGCGTAACCTCCAAAAGCTCATCATCGGCCAAAAATTCCAGACAGGCTTCCAGGCTCATCTGCTTGGGCGGCGTTAAACGCAGCGCATCGTCGCTGCCGGAAGCGCGCATGTTGGTAAGCTGCTTTCTTTTGCAGACATTGACGATGATATCCTCCTGCTTGGGAGAAAGACCCACCACCATGCCTTCGTATACCTGCGTGCCGGCATCGATAAACAGTACGCCGCGCTGCTGTGCATTATACAGGCCGTAGCCCACAGCGTCCCCCGTTTCAAAGGCCACAAGAGAACCGGTGAACCGGCGGGTCACTTCGCCTTTGAAGGGCTGATAGCTGTCAAACACGGCATTGAGCACGCCCTCGCCGCGGGTATCGGTTAGAAATTCGTTTCGATAGCCCAAAAGCCCGCGCGAGGGAATTAAGTATTCCAGGCGCATACGGCTGCCTTGCTGGTTCATTTGCAGCATTTCGCCTTTGCGGGCGCTCATCTTTTGCATGATGGTGCCCACGGCTTCTTCCGGCACATCAATGAGCAGGCGTTCTACGGGCTCATAGGTTTTGCCGTCGATTTGTTTATACAACACCTTCGGCGTGCTGACGGAAAATTCATAGCCCTCGCGCCGCATGGTTTCAATGAGGATAGACAGATGCATTTCGCCCCGGCCGGCCACGCGGAATGTATCGGTGGTTTCCCCGTCTTCCACGCGCAGGGAAACGTCTTTTAACAGTTCGCGGAACAGCCTGTCGCGCAGCTGGCGGGAAGTGACAAATTTACCTTCCCGGCCGGCAAACGGGCTGTCGTTGACGGCAAAGGTCATCTCTATGGTGGGTTCGTCGATTTTCACAAAACTCAGCGCTTCCGGCGTATCCACCGCGGTAATGGTGTCGCCGATGCTGATGTCCGTAATGCCGGACAGGCAGACAATATCGCCCACGGTGGCGCTTTCGGCAGGCACGCGCTTTAACCCATCGATCTGATAAAGGTTTACCACTTTGGCCTTATACGGCGCATGCTTTTCGTGATAATCGCAGACCATCACTTCCTGGTTGGCGTGGATTTTTCCGCGCTCCACACGCCCTACGGCAATGCGACCTACATAGTCGTTATAATCGATGGAGGAAACCAGCATTTGCAGCGGACCCGTTTCGTCCCCTTCCGGGGCGGGGATGTGCTCCAAAATGGTGCGGAACAGCACCTCCAGGTCTTTGCCTTCCACATCGTCCGGCTGATCGGAAGCGGCGCCTGCGCGCCCGGAGCAATAGAGGATGGGACTGTCCAACTGTTCATCGGAAGCGTTTAGATCCATCAAAAGCTCCAAAACCTCATCCACCACTTCATCAATGCGGGCATCGGCCCGGTCAATCTTGTTGATTACGATAATGATGGGATGATTTAATTCCAGCGCCTTTTGCAGCACAAACCGCGTCTGCGGCATAGGACCCTCGGCCGCGTCTACCAGCAGCAAAACGCCGTTTACCATTTTCAAAATACGCTCCACCTCGCCGGAAAAATCGGCATGGCCGGGGGTGTCCACGATGTTGATCTTGGTGGTGTGGTAATGCACGGAGGTGTTTTTGGCCAAAATGGTGATGCCGCGTTCGCGTTCCAGGTCGTTGTTGTCCATCACGCGCTCTTCCACAACCTGGTTATCCCGGTATACGCCGCCCTGTTTGAGCAGCTCGTCCACGAGGGTGGTTTTGCCATGGTCAACATGAGCAATGATGGCAATGTTGCGTAAATCGTTTCTAATCATGCAATTCCCTTCAAACTTTCTATATCTGCAACCGGCCGCCCGGAGGGGAAAACCGATCGATGTAACAAAAGAAACGTGCTCAGCGGCACGGATTCTACAAAAACTCATTATACGCGCAATCGGAAACGGAAGTCAATAAAATCCGAAGGATTGCTGGCAGAAACCCGACAGGAAAATAGGAAAAAGAAGAAAACCCCTCTTTGCTTTTCATAAAGATCCTTTTGGGCCTATCGGGCTGCAAAAATGGCGGCATGAGCATAGAAAAGAAACGAGCCGCTGCCTTGTATTCGGCAGGCAAAGAGAATACAAAGCCGATATGTGCGGCGGGAGAAAGGACACTGCCAATGTTATCCTATAAAATATAACGGTATACAAAATAAAAAAGCACGCATTTGCGTGCTTTTTGCAAAAGAATCAGCCCGAGACCTTTTTCTTAAACCCTTTGGTGATGGTATCGGAAAACCCGAGGCGGCGATAAAAATCATGCGCGCCCGTGCGCTCTATGCTGGAACAGAGCATCAGGGTGGTGCAATGGTGCTCCGAAGCGATGCGCTCCAATTCCGCCATCAGGGCTTTGGCAACGCCTTTGCCGCGGGCGGCGGCGTCCGTTACAACGTTTTCCACCACCATAAACGGATCGCAATTTACGCTGATGTCATAGCAGACAATACCCATCATCGTGCCAAAAATGCGCCCTTCTTCCCGGGCAACCAACAGATAGTACGCGGGATTTTTTTCAATCAGCGCCAGGGTCTGCGCGATTTTATCCGGATGGGCGGGCTCGCTCATCAATTGTTCCATCAGCGGCGCCAGGGCTTCGGCGTCCCCGGGGGTTGCTTTTTCAATGATCATAAAACCGTCCTCCTAAAGAAAAAGCCGCAAAAGCGGCTTTTTTGCTTAGAACCAATTGGTATGGAATACGCCTTCCTCATCCACCCGCTGATAGGTATGCGCGCCGAAATAGTCACGCTGTGCCTGCAAAAGGTTGGCCGGCAGGTTGGCCGTGCGGAAGCTGTCGTAATAAGCCAGCGCGGAAGCAAAGCAGGGCACGGGAATGCCGCTTAAGGCCGCGGCCGCTACCACGCGGCGCCAGGATGCCTGGCCTTTTTCGATGACATCGGTGAAGTAAGGATCCAACAACAGGTTGGAAAGGTTGGGATTTTCATCATAAGCACGCTTGATATCGCCCAAGAAACGAGCGCGAATGATGCAGCCCCCGCGCCACATCAGCGCAATGTCGCCATAATTGAGCTGCCAGTTGTATTGTTCGGCTGCCTGATGCAGCAGATCAAACCCCTGGGCATAGGAGCAGATTTTGGAAGCGTAAAGCGCCTGTTCGATATCGTCGATCAGGGCCTGCTTGTCGCCGGTGAAAGGATGGTTGGGCGCGGGCAAAATGGCGCTGGCTTCCACGCGCTTATCTTTGGCGGCGGACATGCAGCGTGCAAACACGGCCTCTGCCACCGTGGGCGCGGAAACACCCAGCTCCAGCGATTCCTGGCTGGTCCATTTGCCGGTGCCTTTCTGACCGGCGCGATCCAAGATTACATCCACCATGGGTTTGCCGGTCTTTTCGTCGGTTTTGGTTAAAATATCGGCGGTAATTTCGATCAGATAGCTGTCTAACACGCCTTTGTTCCATTTTTGGAATACGGGCGCCATCTCCTGGGCGGACATGCCGAGCAGTTCACGCATTAAGAAATAGGCTTCGCAGATCAGCTGCATATCGCCGTATTCAATGCCGTTATGCGTCATTTTCACATAATGGCCGGCGCCGTCGGCACCGACATAATCGCAGCACGGCTCTCCATCGGATTTTGCGCAGATGGTGCGGAAGATGGGGCCGATGGCTTTCCAGGCTTCCTGCGTGCCGCCGGGCATAATGCTGGGGCCGTTGAGCGCGCCTTCTTCGCCGCCGGATACGCCGGCGCCCATATACATCAGGCCGGCCGCTTCCACCTTTTGTGTGCGGCGGATGGTATCTTTGAAAAACGAGTTGCCGCCGTCGATGATCAGATCTCCGGGGGAGAGCAGGGGCAGCAGTTCGTCAATTACGGCGTCTACCGCTTTGCCGGCCTGCACCATCAGCATAATGCGGCGCGGTTTTTGCAAAAGGCCGACAAATTCTTCCAATGTATAGCCGGGGGTGATGCCCTGTTCCGGCACATGTTCTACAAACTCTTTGGTTTTGGAGGTCGTGCGGTTATAAACAGCCACTTTAAACCCGTTGCGCGCCATGTTGCGCACCAGGTTTTGACCCATGACGGCAAGACCAATCAAACCGATTTCACAGTTTTGAGACATAATAACCCTCCTTATAAATAGGCGGAAAACCACCTGATTCTGAGCATACCGATTTTCCTAAAAACTGTCAAGCGATGTGTGCGGGCAGGAAAACATGATATACTAAAAACAAAGGGGGTTGTTTGTATGGGAGAAACCATTGGGGTGGATCTGGGCGGCACAAACATTGTGGCCGCCCGGGTGGACAAGGCAGGCCGCATTATAGCCAGGGCGCAGCGGCCGACGGCCATGCCGCGCAGCGCAGAGGAGATTGCGGCGGACATTGTGGGCTGCATCCGGGAAGTGGCGCAGGGCACGCCGGAGAGCGTGGGCATCGGCACGCCCGGCACGGTAGACCGCCACACCGGCGTAGTGGGCTTTGCCAATAATTTGAATTTTTACAATACGCCGTTGGGCGAAATGGTGCAAAAACAGGTGCAGGTGCCTGTGTATGTGGCAAACGATGCAGACGCTG
>ENA-ORSA01000942-ORSA01000942.1-human-gut-metagenome-genome-assembly--contig:-NODE-942-length-27468-cov-4.506475_pt1 | contig 27468 bp, 20 predicted proteins | sample MGYA00242179_ERZ509142 | MGnify/ENA primary metagenome ERZ509142 (study PRJEB26280, sample SAMEA2338659) | human gut metagenome | biome: human gut; feature: human-associated habitat; material: faeces... | reverse complement strand
CAAGTAAAGAAGACAGTGTAACTGTAACGAAAAGGTTGACGAAAGCCTGTAAAAACGATATTCTGAAAGACGGAGAAACGCATGCAAAAACGATAGAAAATATGATCGAAAAAGAAAAGTATGCTGAATAAAATGGAGGTATATCGTTATGAATGAAAACAACACGGCTATCAAGGATGCCAGATCCTTAGGTCTGCCGAAGATGCTGCTTTTGGGACTGCAGCATATGTTCGCCATGTTCGGTGCGACCATTCTGGTGCCGATTCTGGTTAACACCTATTTTGAGGGGCAGGGACTTTCTATCCAGGTAACCCTGATGTGTGCAGGACTTGGTACATTGTTCTTCCATGCCTGCTCTAAGTTTAAGGTGCCGGCTTTCCTTGGTTCTTCCTTTGCTTTTCTGGGTGGATTTGCGACGGTTGCGAATCTGAATACAGGTATATTTGCAGATATGACCATGGGAGAAAAGCTTCCCTATGCCTGTGGCGGTATTGTGGTTGCAGGCGCTTTGTACCTGATTCTGGCGCTGATCATCAAGCTGGCAGGCGTGGAGCGCGTCATGCACTATCTGCCGCCGGTTGTGACAGGTCCGATCATTATCTGTATCGGTCTTTCACTGGCGCCGTCCGCGATCGCCAACGCATCGACAAACTGGCTGATTGCGTTGATCGCGCTGGGAACCATCATTGTTTTTAATATCTGGGGCAAGGGAATGTTCAAGATCATTCCGATTCTGATGGGCGTTGTGATCTCCTATGCAGCGGCAGCAGTCTTCCAGATGATGGGAATGACAAACCCGGACGGAAGTGCGATCCTGAATTTTTCAGAGGTAGCGACGGCTTCCTGGGTCGGACTTCCTCCGTTCCAGCTGTGCAAATTTGACCCGACGGCGGTCATGGTAATGGCGCCGATCGCGCTTGCGACGATGATGGAACATATCGGCGATATGTCGGCGATCTCTGCGACGGTCGGAGAAAATTTCCTTGCGGATCCGGGACTGCACCGGACGCTGGCCGGTGATGGTATCGCAACATCACTGTCTGCACTCGTTGGCGGTCCTGCCAATACGACTTACGGCGAAAATACGGGCGTTCTGGAATTAAGCCGTGTTCATGACCCGCGTGTCATCCGGATTGCAGCTGTCTTTGCTGTGATTCTGAGCTTTATTCCGAAGATGGCAGAGGTCATCGGTTCGATGCCGTCTGCCATCATCGGCGGCGTTAGTTTCATGCTATACGGTATGATCTCCGCGATCGGTGTCCGCAACGTGGTCGAAAACCAGGTGGATTTAACCAAATCCCGGAACCTGGTAATCGCTGCGGTAATTCTGGTCTGCGGGCTGGGATTCTCCGGCGGTCTGACCTTTGAGGCGGCAGGAACTTCGGTTACCCTGACAGGTCTTGCGATCGCAGCGATTGCGGGCGTTCTGCTCAATGTGATTCTTCCGGGTAATGATTACCAGTTCGGCAAGAATTTACAGGGCGACATCAACCGCGGTGTGGCGATCAATCCGAATCCGAAGAAACGGCAGGAATAAAAAACGCAAAAATTTTCAGTTCTAAAAGTGGGACGAACCATTTCAGATGTATAATCCGCCTGCATTTCCACATACTACCCATAAGACACACGATATGGCAAACGTGGTATGCAGGAGGAAGAATCATGAAAGCTACAGGAATTGTGAGAAGAATCGATGATCTAGGTCGCGTTGTCATCCCGAAAGAGATACGCCGGACGCTGCGCCTTCGGGAAGGGACGCCGCTTGAGATATTCACGGACCGCGAGGGCGAGATTATATTGAAAAAATATTCACCGATGGTGGAGCTGGCGGCATTTGCCGTGCAGTACGCGGAGGCGATGGCGCAGTCCACGGGGCTGATGGTCTGCATCGCGGACCGGGATCAGATCATCGCGGTATCCGGGGGACCAAAGAAGGAATATTACCAGAAGACGATCAGCCGGGCGCTGGAGCTGGCAGTCTCCGAACGTCAGAATATCTGTGCGGCGCGGGGAGAAAAAGCATTTATCCCGATTACCTCGGATGAGGTGGAGGAGAGCAGCGCCGAGGTGATTGTGCCGATTTTGAGCGAGGGAGATGCGATCGGGGCGGTGATTCTCCTCAGCCGGGAGGCAAAGCAGGCGCTTGGAGGGGCGGAGATGAAGCTGGCAGCGACGGCAGCCGGATTTCTGGGACGTCAGATGGAAGGATAAAAAAGATAAATGAGATAAATCTGCCTGGAAACAGGCGGTGAGAGAAAAAAGAAGACGGGATCGATGGAAAACGTAAAGAGAGATAAAACTCCTGGGCGGTTGTCCATCGATCCTGTTTTTGATAGTCCTGTATTTGGAAGAAGCTAACGGTGGCAGACGCTGTAGGTAATTGTGCATTTGTTTGCAGGTATGTATGTTGAGATGATAGGGCTGGGCTATTCACGACAGCCGCGGCAGCAGGGCGCAGAAATGAATTTCATTCTGTTTATCCTTGCCCGGCGCCAGATGGGCGCTGATGCGTCCGCCGTGGCGTTCCACGATGGATTTGGCGATGGAAAGCCCGATGCCGTAGCCGCCGCTTGCCCGTGCGCGGGAATCGTCCGCTCGGTAAAAACGGTCGAACAGGCGCGGAACCTGATCGGGCTCCAGGTTTTCACAGGGGTTCTGCACCTCGAGACAGAGGAGGCGTTTTTTCTGGTACAGGGACACAGTGATCGTGCCGTCCGGCAGGCAATATTTGACTGCGTTATCCAGCAGAATTGAGCAGAGACGCAGGATCTGGTCGCGCTGTCCCCGCATCGACAGCTCTGGTTCGATCGAGAGGGAGAGCTTCTTTCCCTGTGCGTCAACGGCGGTCTGGAAGCTGTCGGAAGTCTCTTTTACCAGTGCGCTGACAGAAAAATCAGAGAGACTTTCCGGACACATGCTTTCCTCGGCGCGCGACAGCTCGATGAGCTCCGCAATCATGCGGTTTAAGCGCTCGACCTGCTTGCGGGTGCTTTCCGTCCACTCGTCCTTGCCGCGTGTTATTTCCATGACGCCGACGTTGGCGGAAATGATGCCGAGAGGTGTCTTTAACTCATGCGAGACATCGGTGATAAACCGGCGCTGTTTTTTGATATTATCGGCAAATGGCTTTATGACGTAGTCGGAGAGGCACAGGAGAAGTAAAAGTACAACTGCCAGACAGCCGAAAATAATAAAGAAGGTCAGGCGCAGAAGAATATAAAATGATTGTAACTGCGAAAAGCAGTCTACAATCACAAGCGTACCGCCGTCGCTTTCGCTGCTTCCATCGGACGGGTACAGATGGTAACGGTAGTAGCCCCAGTAGCCATTGCCCTTGCCAGCTGAGAGAATCGCGTCTGTCAGAGCTGAGATGTCGCTCTCACTGAGGGAGGCGATGTGCTCGGAGTTGACGTCGGATGGTTTCTCATTTTCATCCAGATGAATAATGCAGTAGCGCGTCTCAAACTCCGTTTCGCGGGTGAGCTGGAAACGTCCCGAAACGTTTGGATGATTCCTGACAAGGGGGAAATTCCAGTCATTTTCATAAAGAGTCGTGATGATGGCATCCGCCCGGTCGGTAAGCCGGATGTAGTTTCCCAGATTGATCGAGCCGCCGATGACAAAGAGCGTGAGCGCCAGAGAAAACATGGCGATGAGCAGAAACCTGCGCCGCAGGCTTCGGATCATGCGTCCGCCGCCGTCAGACGATATCCCTCTTCGGTTCGCTGGATGCTCCGGTTGGCGCCCAGCGCCTGCATCTTTTTTCGCAGATAAGAAACGTAAGTCCATACCAGTTGTGCCTCCTGTGTCGGTGGAAGTGGATCGGAAGCGCCCTCGTCGTAGGATGTGCTTCCCCAGGTGTGCTCTAAAAGCTGTGTTTCGGTTAAAAGGCGTCCTTCTTCGCGGATAAACAATTCCAGCATTGCCGCCTCGCGGCTGGATAAGCAGACGGAGGAAGTGCCGCAGGAAAGTTCCATGGAAGCGCGATCCAGGGTAAAGTTGCCGCAGGTAAGCCCAGAGAGTTGTTTGGCGGCGCTTCGTCTGGTCAGCGCCCGGACGCGGGCGAGAAATTCGCCGATGTCAAAGGGCTTGGTGAGGTAATCATCCGCTCCGCAGTCAAGCCCGGAGATTTTGTCCTCGGTCTGGCTTTTGGCGGTTAAGAGAAGAACGGGGGTCAGGATATCCTTGTCCCGGAGGGCAGAAAGAACGGCAAGCCCATCCAGCTTTGGCATCATGATATCGAGAATCAGCCCGTCGTAGCTGACGGCGGCTGCTTTTTCCAGTGCTTCAGCCCCGTCGCAGACAGCGTCTACCTTATATCCTTCATGGGTTAAAATGGCGCTCAGGGCGCGTATCATATCCGGCTCATCGTCGGCAAGAAGTAGTTTCATGTGTGAAAATCCCCTCTTTGTTTATCCACCTGTTGGTTTATGTACTATTTTATTTATCCAAGTATTTATCCGAGCGGAATGCCGCGGCAGTCTGAAGCGACTGGTTTTTCAGCGCCAGCACTTGTGTTGGAATTTGCATCTGGGTCAGCATTTGGGGTGAGAATCAGCTCCTTTAAGGTGGACAGAGACAGATCCGTGGAAGCAATCTGGTCGGAACAGTGCTTTAATTCCTGCTGCATCAGCTCCGGGTTGGCGATATCGTGCTTATATTTGAGTTCATGTTCTATGCTCGCCCAGCAGTCCATCGCGATCGTGCGGATCTGGACTTCCAGACAGGGCAGAGCGGCTGTCTCGGATGTATTTCCCAGAAAACGGACCGGCATCTTTAAAATCATATGGTAGCTGTGGTAGCCGTTCGGCTTTGGATGGGCGATGAAATCTTTTTCCCGGAGAATGGTCACGTCCGGAATCGCGCGGATGAGCTCGGCGGTGCGGTAAACATCGTCCACCATCGGGCAGATGAGGCGCACGCCCGCGGCGTCATGTTCGTGAGCAAGCGCATTTTGAAGCGTCGGCTCCAGTCCGTCTCGGATGAGCTTTTCTCTCATGCTCTCCGGGCTTTTGACGCGAGAGGTAGAGGAGGAGATCGGATCCCAGCCGGTCTGCGACTTCTGATAGCGCCGGATCATGCCGATGCAGGAGAGAAATTCGTCGATGATGCCCTCTAAAAGGATGCGGGAACCGCCGTAAAAATCAGAGGGGGTAGTGGTTGTTGATTCTATCATATATGGTCTAAAATGGGAGGCTGGAAGAGTGCCAGACAGTCTCCGTTTCCTTTCAGTCTATTTGGTAAAAATTGGTATTCGATATAACAGATATATCGAAAAACAGGCGAAAGCGCAAGAGAGTTCACAGATACTCCATGATTTTTCACAGAAAAAACACAGCAAGGCGCGAAAAACCTTGACAAAGCAAGGAGAAATGTATATAAATGTAAAGTAAGATTTGCGGGCATGTACGAAGAAAACTAAGAGGATTCATGTGCGAAGATATAAGCTAGGAGGAATATACGATGAATAAGACAGAATTAATCGCAGTTGTAGCTGAGAAAGCAGAGCTTTCCAAGAAAGACGCAGAGAAGGCAATCAAGGCTTTCACAGATGCAGTATCCGAGGAACTGGTAAAGGGCGGAAAGATTCAGCTGGTTGGCTTTGGTACTTTTGAGGTAGCTGAGAGAGCAGCTAGAGAGGGAAGAAACCCGAAGACCGGCGAGACCATGCCGATCGCAGCTTCCAAGACTCCGAAGTTCAAAGCTGGTAAAGCATTAAAGGATATGGTAAACGCATAATTATCTCAGACATATATGTGTGACAGACAGCCCTTCGTGATGAAATATCATGGAGGGCTTTAGTATTATAGGAGCGAAGGGATTCCGCCAGGATGAAAGTGCCCTGCAAGGGGTTATGGAAAGGAAAAATATGAGGTTAGATAAGTATTTGAAAGTGTCCCGCATCATCAAGAGAAGAACCGTAGCCAATGAAGCGTGCGACAGCGGGCGAGTGATGCTGAATGATAAAGTGGCAAGAGCCAGCGCGGAGGTTAAGGTTGGGGATGTGATTGAAATTGCCTTCGGCAACAAGTCTGTCAAAGTCCGCGTGACGAGCGTGCAGGAGACCATCCGCAAGGAAGATGCCAAAGAGATGTTTGAATACCTGTAAGAATCCAGGAGAAGTCAGGAAAAGGCGCGGAGGATGAAATGCCAAGAAATATAGAGCGGGATGAAAAAGAGGCGATGCGTCGGAAAGAACAGCTGATGGAAGCTGGATTCAGGCTGTTTTCGCAATATGGGATCGAGAATGTCAGTTTACAGAGGGTGGCGGACGCTGCGGAAGTGGGCGTTGCGACCCTATATAACTATTATCAGACGAAGGTCAAGCTTGTGATAGCGATCAGCGGAAAAATCTGGGGCGATCTCTGGAAGGAGATTCTGGAAGAAAAGGGACCGGAGATATTTGAATCATTCACGGCGTATCAGTACATTGAGTTTTATACGGACCAGATCATCCGGATTTACCGGGAACGTCCGGAAATACTCCGGTTCAGTAATAACTATAAAAACTTTATCTCCCGGGAGAAAGTCAGGGGGGAAGCGCTGGCTGAACATCTGGATGTTTTGAAGCCGGCAGGAGCGCTGTATCATAAGTTCTATGAGCAGGCGAGGAGCGATAAAAGCATCCGGACCGATATCCCGGAGCAGCAGTTATTTACAAGCGTTGCGATTGCGATGCTGGCGGTGGCTGAGCGCTATGCACAGGGAATTGTGTGGGCGGACGATCACAAGGAAGACCACACGCAGGAACTGGAATTTTTAAAAGGAATGCTCCTGACATGGTGCAGAACCCCGGAGAACCTGGGAAAACAATGATATAAAGAACGGAAATAAAAAAGAAGTCAAGAGAATGAGGTGACCCCTCAAAGTTAGACTTTTACGAGACGACTTTGGTCGTCTCGTTTTTCTTTATGCGCTTAAAAGAACAGCTTCTGTCTTGAATTTGTGAGAGTTGATTATTATAATATAAATATAGTGACGACTCATTTGTGTATACACACTTTATGATGGATAATCAACATTTCGAGAATGAGAGGAAAAAGGCGTATGAGAAGGAGAAAAAGAAGAATCCTGGCAGCAGGAATGGTGGTGGTGATAACGTGCAGTTCATATGGTTCTGTGCCGAGAGTTTATGCGAACACGAATTTTTATCAGATCCGGGAGATCGAAAGTTTATCGGAACAGGTTCTGTATCAGAAGATTCCCTATGGAACCCGGTATCAGGATCTGGAGATGCCGGACAGCATAGACGTTTTTGTCAGCGGGGGGCAAACCGAAGATGTGCCTGACGCAGGGAGCGATGAGAATGTAGCTGCGTTTGCCAACCGCACAAATGATGATGCCGTGCTGGAAAAGACGGACGGTGAAGAGAATGGAGAAAAAGAAGATACTGAAGGAAAAGATACCGAAGGAAAAGATGCCGGAGAGAATAGCAAAGACAAAAGCGAAGGTGGAGAGGGCTTAGAGAAAGCGGAATCCGGTTCAGGTGAACAGGGAGATTCTGGGAAAGATGGAAATTCGGCGGAAAATGGGGACTCTCAGGATGAAAATGCGAATCCGGGGAACGGTGAATCCGATGAGAAAGACGATTCCGGTAAGACAGATTCTGGTTCTTCAGGTGGAAATGCAGATTTGAATGAAGATGGCAGTTCTTCGAACGGAAAAACGGATCAACCGAAGGAAGATGTCAAGACAGATGAGAAGACCGAGGAAGAGATTGACGAAAAGGAAGGTTTCTGGCGAAAAGTAAAGGTGCGCTGGGTTCTGGATGCAGAAGAGAGCCAGGCATCCCGTTATGATGGAGAAAATCCGGGTATCTACCTGTTCCGTGCAGAACTGAAAAGCAGCAATTATGAGGTAGATGAGGACGAACTTCCAGTGATCCAGATCACGGTCCTGGAAGAAGAGCAGGTGAAAACAACGCTGGAATTTGCACCGTTGGAAGAATCGATCGCCGATCAGATTCTCACGCTTGGAAGCAAAGAATCCGACATCCAGTTCCCGGAGACTCTTACCGTGCGTGAGACGATGGGAGAAGAAACCACCGAGCGGACTTTGTCGGGTATCACGTGGAAACTGGATGCGGAAAACAGCGACTATTCTGAATTTCAGGGCGGACTGGCACCGGAGGACTATTTTGACCGCTTCGATGAGGACGGTGAACCAGAAGAAACTGAAGAAAAGACCTGGGAGGGCTACGATAAAGCCAATGAAGAATACAATGGGGCGATCTATACCTATATTCCGGTGATTCCGGAAAGCGAAGAGATACCGGAAGACACTGATTTGCCGGAGATCCACGTGCAGGTGGGAGACGCGGGGATTGCGCTGTATGCGGATGAAGGAATCACGGGACAAGGTACGGAAGCGGATCCCTATGTGATTTGTAATGCAAAACAGTGGTCTAAGGTTATGGGTTCTCAAAGAAATCAATATAATGGAAACAGTTTCTATGGTGTAAGTAAATATATTAAATTGGGGGCTGATATCGATCTAAGCGGCGAGTCGTGGGAGTCAAGAACACTAACGGCTTGTTTAGATGGTGATGGATATGCGTTGAGTGGAATTTCGCAGCCGTTGTTTAATGTTTTGAATGGAACCGTTAAAAATTTGATTTTATCGGATGTTAAGATTGAAGGAAATGGAGACCAGGGAGCGATCGCAAAGACGGTAGGAGACAAAGCAACGGTTGAAAAATGTTATGTTAGTGGCAGCATCACGGCGACAGGATATAATGATAGTGGAGCTGGTGGGCTAATAGGAGCTGTTCAAACTACCAACGGAGCTCCCCTGACGATAGAAAATTGTGTTGTTAATGCAGATATCACAGGTAAAACAACTTCTCTGGCAGGAGGTTTGATCGGTTCTGTTAGTAAGAGTGACGTGGTAACGATCAAAAAATGTATTGCAATGGGAACTGTCTCAAATGAAAATGGTAAAGGTGCAGGCGGATTGGTTGGTGGACAAAATCAAAAGGTCACAATTAAGAATAGCGCAGCATTACAAGAAGAGGTTTCCACAAAAAAATCGACATACTATGTAGATAGAATTTTTGGCTATTTCGGTGATTATAATGTTCATGTAGCTGGTGGACAAAATTTTGCCTATCAGGGTATGAGGGTTAAATATAGGGAAAACCTTCTTGATAAAGAAAATGATATAAAGTGGCCAGCGTTGCATCGTGGCGAGCGTGTTTCCAAAACAGATCTTTTAACAACCAATTTCTGGAAAAATACGATTGGCTGGGGAAGTGATACGGAAAACTGGGAATTTGACAATAACCAGCTTCCAACGCTAAAGATGACGAGAAGTAATGATGATGGTAATGAAGAAGTAAATATATTCTCTGGCGCAGACATACCAGAGTATCTTGAGGCAACCGAGACAAAAACAGGCTCGGTAAAATCTGGAGGAACCGGAATCGAGGGCGCAGAGATTACTTTTAAGAAGGGAAGCAGCGAGAAAAAGGCGACAACAGATTCAACTGGAAATTTTAGCATTGAACTCGCAAATGGAGACTATGACGTAACAATTAAGAAAACTGGATATTTTACAGTTAAGAAAACGATTGCGATTTCAGATGCAGAGGATCTTGATTTTACCCTGGAAGCCAACCCGGTTTCCATGCTTTCGGGACAAACTGTGACAGGAACTTTCCAGACAACCGATGCGGACACGGTTACGGCAGATGGGGAAATTGCGCTTACATATACCGGAAATGAAAATTTACGATCGGAGGATTTTAAACTTTCATCCGAGGAAGATGGAACGGCATATGACGGAGTTACACTTCTTGCAGTGACTACCGGAAATGGAACTGGCAGTATCAAGCTCCAATTCGCTAAATCGTTGGATCTTGGCAACAAAAATGAAAAACAGCTTTATGTCCATTACAAGGGAAGTTTGATCGGCTCAATTGTGCTCAAAAAAGTGGTAAACCTTGTTCAGCTTGCAGCGCCTGCGGATGTCAAATGGGATGAGACAGTAAAAGGAAAAGCTGTCTGGAGTCCGGTTGAGAATGCGTCGGGTTATAAAGTACAGCTCTATAAGGATAATTCAGAACTGGGGGCTGGGGTAACACTTGAGGCGAATGCAGCCAGCTACGATTTTACCTCCCAGATTGTAGAGGGCGGAACCTATACGTTTGGAGTCCAAGCAATGGGAGATGGTTCAACCTATGGTAACAGCGAGGAGGCGAAGAGTGGAAGCTATGAATTTTCCGAGCAGACCTTAGAGAATGTCAAAAAAGCGGCACAGGCAGCGCTGCAGGCGATGACAGTGACAAATATGACGACAGCAGAGGAAATTTTGCAGGCTGTAAACGATGTTATTACAAATAAAAAAATTCAGGCAGAGTGGTCCAACGAAGAAAAGTTCAATCTAACACCGGCAACGGATGGCAAAGATCCGGGACAGAACGGAAGTATCACGGGAACGATTGTTTTGAGCTATACCGCTGATAGCGCGTCAACAGAAACAGATACAATCAAAATAAATCTTCCAATCGCGGCGAAGTATGCAATTACCTTTACGTCTGGACGTAAGGATTCACAGGGAGAGGCGCCGACACTGGAAAATGTTGCAGCCGGAACTGTGATTACGCTTCCGGAGAATACCTTTAAGGTATACGGCATGAATTTTGGAGGCTGGAGTGACGACGGAAGCACTAAATATGCCAGCGGTGTAAGTTATACAATGCCGGAAGGAAATGTGTTAAGGCGGTATGGACGCAGGATAAGTGGGATGGAACAACAGTTACGGAACCGACGAAAGATGAACAAGGTTATTATCAAATTAGTACAGGGGCAGAGCTTGCGTATTTCCAAACTCACGCAATGCAGAAAGCAAAGCTGATGTGCGATATTGATTTGGGAGAACATCCATTTACGCCGATTTCAAATGTAGTAGAATTTGATGGATGCGGACATACGATTCGAGGCTTGAATGTAGTAGGAAATATGGTTCCTACGGGATTGTTTCAAGAAATTTCTTCGAATTGTGAAATTAAGAATCTGACCATAGAAAATGCGGTGGTTAAAGCTTCCAACGATGATGCGAGAGTTGGCATCCTGGTTGGTGATGTATATGATTCTCTGACAGTAGAAAATTGTTACGTCAGTGGAACAATCGAAACTACGGATGGAACGAATAAGATTGAAGCTGCGGGTGGTTTGATAGGAAATGTAAGGGAAAAATATTCGGTAGAGATCCAGTCCTGCTATGCAGATGCTAAAATCAAAGGAACCACCGACAAGGGGTTTGCGGGTGGTTTGGTCGGTTGGACCGGTGGAACTACAACCATTGACAACAGCTATGCAGTTGTGGATATGGACGTTGATGAGGGATATTATATCGGCGGACTGGTAGGAAGCGGCAACGTAACGATCTCCCACAGCTACGCGGCAGGCGAAGCGCTGACAAAAAATCCCACTGGCGCAGCCGTGGCAGGCATTTCCGACAACGGTTCGCTTTCCTCCTGTGTCAGCATTTTCCCGGAGATGCGATCGCTCAACCGGATTGGCGGAACGTCAGGAAAGTATACGAATAACTACGGCTTTGCCGGCACAGTCGCGAGAAAATCAGATGGGACGATTTTGACCCCAGATCCGAATACGATGGGGGCAGACAAGCTATATGGAGCGGACGCAACGGAGGCAAATCTGAAAGATCCAGAATTTTATAAAGGTTTGGGCTGGGATTTTGCTTCTACCTGGACGATGGATTCAACCGGCAGTTATGCCTTCCCGATTCTGAAAAAACAGACATTATCTCCGAATCTGACGCTGGATCTGAAGCCATCGGTTACCGGAATTACGCTGGATAAGACCAATGAGACGATTTATCCGAGAGGAAGCGTCCAGCTCACTGCAACCGTCGATGTGGCAAACGGAGCGTCCAGAGAGGTGACGTGGAAAAGCAGTGATCCGGCAGTCAAGGTAGAGGACGGCTTGGTAACCGCTGCGGCTGCGGCAAATGGAACCTATACAATCACAGCCATCAGCAAGGCGGATCCTTCCAAGTGGGCAGAATGCCAGCTGACAGTTGATACGGCGGAGCACACGGTTACAGTAGGACGGGAGCCGGGTCATACGAATTCTCTGAATGCAGTTGTGAAAGCGTATGCATCCCTGAATGATGCAAAAGGGGGAACAAATCCAATTTCTACGACAGGTGGTGAAACTGGTACATTTACATTTTCACAGAAAGCCGGAGAAACAGTTTACCTTGCATTTACGGGTCTGGATCCGAAAGATGTTGTAAGCGAAGTAACAATTACCGATGCAAATGGTTCAAAGGTGAATGCGACAATTTGCAATCTGGAGAATCCAACGGTGTATTGCTTTACGATGCCGTGTTCAGATGCCTCCGTACAGGTTTCCTATGCGGAAAATATGAACGCGTACCAGTATACCTGGTTCGTAGGGCAGGAATGGGGTACCTGGGGAACAACGGCAGCCTTTGAGACCGAAGAGTGGAGCGGAGGCGACCATATTGGTTCTCTGAAAGTAACAAAGATTATCAACGGCAAGCTGTTTAAAGAATTTAATATAAAATCAATGTCGCTGTATAAGAAAGATCCAGTTACACCGAAAAAGGTAAATAGTAAAGTAGAACTTAAAAATAACGGCGATTATTACATCGAAAAAGATAATACAACGGGTCTCCCGACTCTCTATGTATACTTAGATGGACCGGGCATGGTGGCTGTGGATATCGAGGTTAAGGATGATCTAAGTGCAGTATTTTCAATTACGAAGAAGCCGGAAAGCAGTTCTTATTATACGCTTGACAAGATTACGGCAAAAGCCAGGGATCTGGTAACGGCGACCTTGACAGATGAAGGTGTCAGACGGATGAAGGAGAATCCGAACAAGAATGCATGCCTTACATACAGCGGTGGTTTTCTTGTAGTTATTTACCCGCCGAAATTTACCGAATCCGATGGCAAATGGACGGCTTCCTTTCAGATGCCTGCACAGAATATTGAGACAAATGTGTATTTTGGGGACAAAGATAAAGTTACACTGAATGGTACGAATAAAGAGGTTGATTACGATGGTACGCCGAAGTCTGTTGGGGATGAAATTCAGGCAACGATAGGTGGACAGGATCTTTCGGAACAGTTTCAGGGTCAGTATGAGGTGTACTATAAAGGTGTGAACGGAACCGTTTATTCCAGCACAACGCCGCCGACCAATGCGGGAACGTATTCCTGTACGGTTAAGCTCTCGGACAGCAACGTATATTATATGAGTGTTCCGATTACGGTGCAACTGACGATCAAGAAGATAGCAACGAAGACTCCGAAAGCAGCGCAGGCAGCAGCGTGGACAGACACCAGCGTGACCTTGGAAGCACCGTCAGCATTTGTGGATGGAACCGCGATTCCGGCAGGATATGAACTGGAATACTGCGTGGATCAGGGAGAATGGCAGGATTCACCGGTATTTACCGGGCTGACACCGGAAACGACTTACAATTTCTATGTGAGACTCAAAGAAGGTGTCAATACGACGGCATCCGCAGCCAGCGAGGCGGTAACGGTCCAGACAAAGAAAGCATCGTCTGACCCGTCCAATCCGACGAAACCCAACCCGTCGAACCCGAATCCATCGACCCCAGGCAATCCGCAGGGAACGGCCACTTCCGGCCGCGACAGAAGTACCAGCACATGGGTAAAAGAGAGCACCGGATGGCGTTACCGCCTGTCAAATGGTACATATCTGTCGGGAAGCCTGGTCCTGGATCCGGAGACCGGCAGGCAGGTTGAACAGATTGTGTGGAAACAGCTCCGGGGCGCATGGTGGGCCTTTGGAGCCGACGGATACATCCGGACGGGCTGGGTCTATGATTACAGCGCAGGCAAATGGTACTATGTGGACGAAAACACAGGCATGCGGACGGGCTGGTATCTGGATCCGCAGGACGGCAGATGGTATTATCTGGATCCGGCAACGGGAGAGATGCTGACGGAGTGGCAGCTGATTCTGGATTTAGGATATGTATACTTAAATCCGTATGCACCGCAGCCGACCTGGTCGTATGATGAAGCATTAAAAACCTGGGTTTACATGGAGGGCGCAGGGCGTCCATACGGTTCCCTTTATATGGCTGAGTGGACACCGGACGGCTATTATGTAAATGCAGACGGTGTCTGGGAACCGGCCAGATAATCATTCATAAACCTGAAAACCTCCCAATATATTTAACAATAGGCAGCTATAGGCTATAAGTTAGATAAATTGGGAGGTTTTTTGCATGGAAGAAAAATTGGATGCCAGACCTCACAAGCTGGAGCTTCTGAACCGGGAAAAGGGGAGTGTGACGGGGATCCAGGATGTGGTGTCATTTGATGAGAACCAGATGATTCTCGATACAAACATGGGGCTTCTGACGGTGCGTGGGAAGGCGCTGCATGTGAGCCGTCTGACATTGGAAAAGGGCGAAGTGGATATTGAGGGCGAGTTTGAAAGCTTTTCGTATTCCTGCAGCGAGTCCCACCGGAAATCGCAGGAGTCGTTCTTTGGACGGCTGTTCCGTTAGGCGGTGGCGGATGAGCGGGACGGTGAGAGGGGAAATATGGCTGCTTGGCGGCAGTGTGTGTACGGGAATCGCGCTGATGATGATGTATGACGGGCTTAGGATCTTCCGGTGGCTGGTACGGCACGGCTCATTTTGGACAGGCATGGAGGATGCGGCGTATTGGCTCTTTGCCAGCTTTGCGACGTTCCGGCTTTTGTTCGGGCAGAATGACGGAGTTCTGCGCGGCTATGCGGTGGCGGGCGTGCTCGGCGGCATGGTGTTTTATGACCGGACGGGCAGCCGTCTTTTGTTTGCGGTATTGAAAAAATGCAGCGGATGGATTAAAATGAAAAGAAGAGGCAAAAAAAGCCAGAAGACCGGAAAGAAACGTACAACAAGGGGACAGGCAGAAAACATGGAAAGGAAGTGAAATGAGAATGCGTAGACAGATGTCGGAAGGCAGACCGGGTGGAAATGTGCGGAAAAAGAAAAAGGATAATTTAAACAACCGGATGGCGCTTGTGGGCGTTACGATGGTAGTGCTGAGTCTGGCGGTTGCCGTGCACATCAAGGGCATCGATCTCAAGGAAAAGGATAGGAGTTATTCAATTCGTGAGGAAAATCTGGAGGCGCAGGTTGCGAAAGAAGAAGAACGTGCCAAACAGCTTGAGGAATACCGCGTATACGTGCAGACCAAGCAGTATATCGAGAAGGTAGCGAAGGAGAAGCTGGGACTTGTAAACCGCAATGAGATCCTGCTCAAGCCGTCGAATCCGAATTAGACTTGCAGCACATCATAGAATGCCTGGAGTATGGCACACGGGGGAGCAGTGTTCATAGATAGGTCGGAAAATGTCGAAGTTTTCCCTGATTTTGCTCTGTCCGTTTGACAAATATTTCTCTCCAGCCTGTATATAATGGCGTTATACAGGTTAGGAGGGATTTTTTGTGCTTAAACGGAGAACTTTACATAGAGATATGGCGGATGTCAACGTCTACACGGCAAGACGTTTAAAGAGCATGGCACTGTCGCTGGGCGGTCTGGCGCAGGCATTTGCGGATGAGATCGGCGGGCAGGGGCATCTGACGAAGGAGGACGGGCTGGCGGCAATGCAGACGGCGGCGTCGGCGGTATGCGGCGATTGTACACGGTGCAACCTGTATTATGGCAGCCGCCGGGACGACAGTTATTATCTCTATTATCTGCTTCGGACGTTCGAGCAGAAAGGGAAAATCGACCTGGAGGACATGCCTCGCCTGTTTCATGAGATCTGTTCCCAGAGAGAGGCATATTTGCGGGAATTGAACCGGAGTCTCGGGCGGGCGACGATGAATCTGGGGTGGAAAAACCGTTTTCTGGAAAGCCGGGACGCGGTGATCGTCCAGTTCCGGGAGCTGGCGGCGATTCTGGAGGAATTTTCCAACCAGATGGAACAGGCGGCGGATGTGACGGCATCCTGGGAGGAGGTGCTTTCAGGGATACTCCGCAGAAGCCATCTGCGCGTGGACAACATGCTGGTGCTTCAATATGAAAATCAGCAGAAGGAGGCGTTTCTCACACTCCGCAGCGTCAACGGGCGATGTATGACGGCGCGGGATGTGGCGGAACTTCTGGGACGCGCGATCGCCGGAAGCCACTGGAGTGTGGCGAAAGACAGCAAAAGCCTGATCACCCGCAATGCGGCGACCTTCCGTTTTGTGGAAGAAGGTAAATACCGGATGGTGTACGGCATGGCGTGCAGCCCCAGGGAGGGTGAACCGATTTCAGGTGACACGTGTACGGTGCAGACCGGGCTTCCGGGGCAGGTGATTATGAGCCTGTCGGACGGCATGGGAAGCGGCAGAAGCGCCAGTGAGGACAGCGAGAAGGTCATTGAGCTGACCCAGCGCCTGCTGGAGACGGGATTTTCGGCACGATCGGCGCTCAAATTGGTAAATACGGTGCTTTTGCTGGCAGGCACGGAGCAGAATCCGGCAACAATCGATCTATGTTGTATCGATCTGGGGACAGGTGTGCTGGAAGCGATGAAGCTGGGCGCGGTGCCGACCTTTATTCTGGGGCGTGAGGGTGTTGAGCTTCTGGAAGCAGGCGGACTGCCGATGGGAATTGTACAGAACGCGGAGCCGGTTCTGATGTCGCGGAAAATGTGGGACGGCGAGAAAATCATTATGATAAGCGACGGCATTCTCGAAGCGATGCCGGGGGAACACAAGGAAGAGACGTTCATGGAATTTGTATCAAACCTTTCCGGCGGCAACCCGCAGGAACTGGCAGAACAGATCCTGGCGTTTGCGTCCGGCCTTTCGGACGGGGGTGTGGTGGATGACTGCACAGTGTTGGTCGGGACGGTGCTGGAACGTGGGTAAACGGTAGAATCTGGCCGGTTGAGAAATAAGGGGAGATCCGTTATACTGTGAAGGTACTGAACAGTTACGAGTGGATTTATTTTTAAGAGGGATAAAAAGAAATATAAAAGAATGCAGAAACAAACAGAAATTTATATGAAACAAAATCATATGACCAGGCCGGGGGATGGCGTTCTGGTCGGTTTATCCGGGGGAGCGGATTCCGTCGGTCTTTTGCTGGTACTCTGGAAGCTGCGGGAGACGTTTCAGATTTCCCTGCGGGCGCTCCATGTCCATCACGGGCTGCGCGGCGCGGAGGCGGATCGGGACGCGGCATTTTCACGGATGCTGTGTGAACGGCTGGAAGTTCCTTTTTATGAGTTCCGTATCGATGCGGCAAAAGAGGCGCTTGACCGGAAATGTTCCGTCGAGGAGGCGGGACGACTGGCACGGTACCGCCTGTATGAGGAGACGGCGCGGGCGTGGGAGGAAGAGATTCGGCAGGTTCATATCGCCACTGCCCACCATGCGGATGATAACGCGGAAACGGTTCTTTTTAACCTGTTCCGCGGAAGCGGTCTGACCGGGCTTTCCGGCATTGCTCCGGTGCGGGGGCGCATCATCCGTCCTCTTCTCTGGGCGCAGCGGAGCGAGATTCAGACCTGGCTGCGGCAGCAGGGACAGGACTGGGTCGAGGACTCGACGAACCAGGAGAGTGAATACAGCCGCAACTGGCTTCGGAATGAACTGCTTCCGGCGGTAGAAGAGCGCCTGAATGCACAGGCAGTCCGTCATATCGACCAGGCGGGCAGACGCATCCGGCAGGCAGATGCCTATCTGGAAGAGGTGGCAGAAGAATGGCTTCAAAAGCATGCACCGGACGGAAAAGCGGATGCCAAACCGCTGTCAGAACAGGCGGAGATTGTGCAGGGTTATATCGTGCGGCGGTTGTTTTTAAAGAGCAAAATGCCGCTCCGGGACGTGACGGAGACGCATGTGCAGGCGGTGCGGGAACTTCTGCACCAGGGAACCGGAAAGAGTATTTCGCTGCCGCATGGGTTCCGGGCGGTAAATATATATGGATTTCTTGAAGTGCGCCCGCTTAGTCATCCAGGGGAAAGAAAAGGGGGTTTGCTTCCGGGCATCCAGAATGGGAATCTTTTGCAGATGCATACTTTCCCCTGTGAAAATGGGAATGAATTTCCGAAAAACCAGTATACGAAATGGTTTGACTATGATAAAATAAAAGGTACCTTATCGCTGAGACACCGGCAGCCGGGGGACTACCTGACACTGCCGTCTGGCGGTCGGAAGACGCTGAAATCCTGGATGATCGATGAGAAAATTCCGAGACAGGAGCGGGAGGAAATCTGGCTTCTGGCGGAAGAAAAACATATCCTGTGGATAGTGGGGCACCGGATCAGCGCATATTATAAGATAACAGAACAGACAAAAACCATCCTTGAGGTGGAATTTAACGGAGGAAAAAGCAGTGGCTGATAAGATTCGTGTATTATTAACAGAAGAAGAAGTAAACAAGAAGATCAGTGAAGTGGCAGCACAGATCAACAAAGATTATGAGGGAAAGGAAGTCCACCTGATCTGTATTTTAAAGGGCGGCGTATTTTTTACCTGCGAACTGGCAAAACGCCTGACTATTCCGGTTTCCCTGGATTTCATGTCTGTATCCAGCTACGGTTCCGACACCAAGTCAAGCGGTGTGGTAAAGATTATCAAGGATCTGGACGAGCCGCTGGAGGGCAAGAATGTCATCATCGTGGAGGACATCATCGATTCTGGACGCACCCTGGCATATCTGATCGAGGTATTAAAACAGAGAAATCCGAAAAATATCGAGCTGTGCACCCTGCTTGATAAGCCGGAGCGCCGCGTGAAAAAACAGGTTCAGGTTAAATATACCTGCTTTACAATCCCGGATGAGTTTGTCGTAGGTTACGGCCTGGATTACGATCAGAAATACCGCAACCTGCCGTACATCGGTGTTGTGGAAGTATAAGGAGGAAGCCAGTTGAAACAACGTCAGTCGATGGGAGGCGTGGGGCTTCTGATCCTCATGCTGCTCGTTATCATGTTTTTCTCGTTGAAAGTCCCTGGAATGGCGACGGAGCGGGAATTAAGCTATCCGGAGTTCATGGTATATCTGGAAAATAAGACCGTAGAGAGCGCACAGATCCGCCCGAACCGCGAGGTGCCGACCGGTGAGGTCGTTTTTGAGACAACCTCCGGCGACCGGGAGGAATTCAATGTGCTGGATGTGAAGGAAGTAGAGATGGCGCTGCGCAAGGCGGGGGTTCCGTACACGACCACCAGCGTCCGCCAGGATAGCTATTTTATGACGGTGATCTTGCCGATCGCTTTGTCCGCAGGCGTCCTGATCTTCCTGTTTATGTTTATCAATTCCCGTTCTGGCGGCGGGGCAAATGCCAAGATGATGAATTTTGGACGCAGCCGTGCCCGGATGGTATCGACCAGCAAGGTCAATTTTACCAAAGTTGCCGGTCTGGAAGAGGAGAAAGAGGAACTGGAGGAGATCGTAGATTTTCTGAAAAATCCGCAGAAATACACTGGCGTCGGGGCGCGCATCCCGAAGGGCGTGATCTTAGTCGGACCTCCAGGAACCGGTAAAACCCTGCTTGCCAAAGCGGTGGCGGGTGAGGCAGGCGTTCCGTTCTTCTCGATTTCCGGTTCGGATTTTGTTGAAATGTTCGTCGGTGTCGGCGCATCCCGTGTCCGCGACTTGTTTGAGGAAGCCAAGAAAAATGCCCCGTGTATTGTCTTTATCGATGAGATCGATGCGGTTGCCAGACAGCGTGGTACCGGCATGGGCGGCGGTCACGACGAGCGCGAGCAGACGCTCAACCAGCTCCTGGTTGAGATGGATGGTTTCGGAGTCAATGAGGGCATCATCGTCATGGCGGCGACGAACCGCGTGGATATTCTCGACCCGGCGATTCTGCGGCCGGGCAGATTTGACCGAAAGGTGGCAGTCGGACGACCGGACGTCAAGGGACGCGAGGAGATTCTCGGCGTTCATACGAAGGAAAAACCGCTGGGCGAGGATGTGGATTTACACCGCATCGCGCAGACAACCGCTGGATTTACCGGAGCCGATCTGGAAAATCTGATGAATGAGGCGGCGATCAATACCGCAAAAGAGGGACGTAAGTTCCTGACCCAGACGGATATTGAGAAAGCCTTTATTAAAGTGGGAATCGGTGCTGAGAAGCGTAGCAAGGTGATTTCCGAGAAAGATAAGAAGATTACCGCGTACCATGAGGCGGGTCATGCGATTCTGTTCCATGTCCTCCCGGATGTGGGACCGGTTCACACCGTTTCGATCATTCCGACCGGTGTCGGTGCGGCAGGCTATACGATGCCGCTTCCGGAGCAGGATGAGCTTCATATGACGAAGGGCAGAATGCTTCAGAATATCATGGTTTCGCTGGGCGGACGAATCGCCGAGGAGATTATCTTTGACGACATCACGACCGGCGCCTCCCAGGATATCAAGCAGGCGACCTCGATGGCGCGCGCGATGGTAACCGAGTACGGTATGTCAGAAAAACTGGGCATGATCAACTACGGTGGAGACAATAACGAGGTCTTTATTGGCCGCGACCTGGCGCATACGAGAACCTACAGCGAGGAAGTGGCGAGCGAGATCGACAGTGAGGTAAAACGCATCATCGACGAATGCTATGCCAAGGCAAAACAGATCATTCTCGATCACGAGGATGTCCTTCATTCCTGCTGTGCCCTGCTGATGGAGAAAGAGAAGATCGGTCAGGCTGAGTTTGAAGCGCTGTTCCAGGATGGAGAAAAGCTGTCAGGGGAAGCTGAAACTCCGGTGGCAGAAGCATAAAAAGTTCAAAGCATGAAACAGGTCTGGAAATAAGCCTTCTTTTATGCAAATTTCGGGCGGATTTTGCTGGACATTTCGGGAGAGAGTGTTGATTTGCACAAAAAAGAAATCGAAATAAAACGATGTTTGTGCACACTTATTTCTGCTCCTATGCTATTATAATAGACGTAACCCCCCCAATACATTATATAGTTTTTGCTACACCCCATAAAACGAAATACCTTCTCCTAAAAAGGTCAGCTACCCCGCTGACCTTTTTTATTTCATAGGAAATTACGTCCTATGAAACAAAAACGCTCCGCGAGGATGCGCACTTGCGCGAAGCAGAAACATGTCGCAAGCGACCGCGCGAGACGCCCGAATGTGCCAAGGCACATTCTTTTTTATTACCTAAAATTAGGGGTGTGAAAATAACTTGTGTAATTTTGGGAAATCCTGTAAAATATGGGCAGAAAATAACATGATTGTGAAAGCGGTGAAACCGCTGGAAAGGGAAACAGATGGAGCAGATCAATCGCGACGCGCTATTTTGCGACGAGACAGAGGATTACCGTTGTCCTTCGGAGGCAGATGCGGGTGAAGTCGTTACATTTTATTTCAGAACAGAGAAAAATGGAGCAGATGCGGTTGTACTGCTGGAATATGACCCGGAGACCGGGGCGCTTTTGCAGGAGTGGCAGATGAAACGGCTTTCGTGGGAGTGCTGTGCTGGCAGCGTTGGGAACGGTGCAGATACAAGTCGAGGCATAGATGGTAGCGATATGGCTGACAAGTCAGACAGCCGTTTTGATTACTACAGCTGTGCGCTGACTCTGGGAACGAAAACATTTTCGTATGTATTTCAGGTAACCTGGGGCGAGAACGTCTGTCTTTACAACCGGATCGGGCTGACAGAGGATGCGGCGGCGCACCCGTTCCGCCTGATTCCGGGATTTCATGTGCCGGAGTGGAGCAAGGGCGCGCTGATGTATCAGATCTATGTGGATCGGTTCTGCAACGGCGATCCTACAAACGATACGGAAACCAATGAATATATTTATCTGAAAAAGCCGGTCACCCGGGTGACGGACTGGAAGGAACCGATCAGTACACTCGATGTGGGACGGTTTTACGGCGGGGATCTGCAGGGTGTTTTAGATAAACTTGATTATTTAAAGAGTCTCAAGATAGAAGCAATCTACTTAAATCCGGTATTTGTATCACCGTCGAACCATAAGTATGACTGTCAGGACTACGACCATATCGATCCGCATTATGGAGTGATTCTGGAGGACGCAGACGGGCTGGTGTGCCCGGAAGATACGGACAATGACCGCGCACATAAATATATGACGCGGACGGCGGATGAGCAGAACCTGGAGGCGAGCGATGCCTTTTTTGCCCGCCTGATTGAGGAAGCGCACAAGCGGGGAATCCGGGTGCTGGTGGACGGTGTGTTCAACCATTGTGGTTCTTTCAATAAATGGCTGGATGCGGAACTTCTGTACCAGCACGCGGGCGGCTATCCGCAGGGGGCATATGTCTCGGAGGACAGCCCGTATCGCTATTTTTTCCAGTTTCACAATGAAAATGCCTGGCCGTTTAATGACAGCTACGACGGCTGGTGGGGACACGCGGTGCTTCCGAAGCTCAATTACGAGGAATCGCCGGAATTGTACCAGTACATTCTGGGAATTGCGAAAAAATGGGTGTCGGCGCCGTTTGGAGCAGATGGCTGGCGGCTGGATGTGGCGGCAGATCTGGGGCGGAGTGCCGGGATGAACCATCAGTTCTGGCGTGATTTCCGCGCGGCAGTCAAGGAGGCAAATCCGGAGGCGGTCATGATCGCGGAACATTACGGCAGCCCGTATGACTGGCTGAAGGGCGATCAGTGGGATACGGTCATGAATTATGATGCGTTTATGGAGCCGCTGTCATGGTTTCTGACCGGGATGGAGAAGCACAGTGACGAAGAAAATCCGGCGCTGTTTGGGGATGGATGCGCCTTTTTTGAGGCGATGCGCTACCATATGAGTGAAATGCCGACGGCTTCCGTGCAGTGTGCGATGAACGAGCTGTCCAACCACGATCACTCCCGCTTTATGACGCGGACAAACCGCCGGGTGGGCCGTCTTGCGTCGGCAGGTGCAAAAGCAGCGGAGGAAGGCATCAGCTATGGTATTTTCCGCCAGGGTGTTGTCATGCAGATGACCTGGCCGGGCGCACCGACGATCTATTACGGTGACGAAGCGGGTGTCTGTGGATGGACCGATCCGGACAGCCGCCGGACGTACCCGTGGGGCGGGGAAAACCTGGAGCTGATCGAGTTCCACCGCTACATGAGCGGCATTCGGAAACGCTGTCCGGCATTTAGAAATGGTTCCCTGAAAGCGCTGGCGGCGGGAGATGGCTATATTGCCTATGGACGTTTTCAGAGTGCTCAGAGAGCTGGCGGCGCGTGCTGCGGCGTGACGGCGGTCAATACAGGTGATGACTGGCTGACGCTCAAGATTCCGGTCTGGCAGATCGGGGCGCGCGACGGGGCGGTTCTGCGCCGGGAAATGATGACCTATGAGGACGGTTACAACGCCGGACAGGTTGAACATGAGGTAAAGGATGGCTATATCGAGGTGAAAATCCCACCGGTCGGAAGTATCGTTTTGACGGGAAATGATACGGCATTGTAGGAAATGCGGCTTCGACAAGATATATGATTTCTGGCAGTTGAGCGAGAAGAATCAAAAGCAGGAAAAAATGGAAATAAAAATATTAAATAAAATATATAAAAACACTTGCTTTTTTGAGACGGCCATGCTATAATCTTCAACTGTCAGAGCAATTTTGGATGGGTTCCCGAGTGGCCAAAGGGGGCAGACTGTAAATCTGTTGCGTCTCGCTTCGGTGGTTCGAATCCACCTCCATCCATTTGGCTTTGTGCCAGTCATGAGTAATCATGATGCCGGCGTGGCGGAACTGGCAGACGCACAGGACTTAAAATCCTGCGAGGGTTAAACTTCGTACCGGTTCGATTCCGGTCGCCGGCAGTATCGGGAACAGTTTTTAACTGTTCCCGATTTTGCGTTATACGGACGTATTTGCAGCGTTGGTTTATATCAGGATATAGAAATCCTGTCATAAACCGGCGCTTCTTTTGCATATAATACAAAGCAAAGGAGTGAAAACATGTCTGCATATCATCGGTTAATATCATATATCTATGCATACGAGGGCGGAATCAAAGGGAAAAATACGGGATTTGCGAAATTGGAGACGCGGGGAACTTCCTGCCGGATTCAGGTCAGCGTCCGCCGTGTCTTTGCGGGCGGCAGCCCGATCGGCGTATACCTTCTGGCAGGGCAGGAGGAGATCCGTATCGGCACCCTGTTTGTCCGTGGCGGAAATGGGGAGTTCCGTGCCGTCGTCAATTGTGAAAATATTGAAGGAAGCGGCTGCAATATGGAAGAGTGTTGTGGTCTGACTCTTCATGAGACGGACAGCGCATGGCGTGCCTATACGACGATTTGGGAAGATGCCGTCGCGCATGCGGCAGAGGTTGAACTGGCGGATGTGACTGCTGAGAAAGTGCGGGAGCAGGAAGCAGAGAAGGAAGAGGCAACGCGGAAACTGGCAGAGAATGTATCTGGGGAAGTGAACAGTGCGTCTGTAGGGAAAGAAAAATTGGATGAGGCGTCAGAACTTACCCGGTCGGGAGAAATGGAGAGTCAGGACACATCCACGGAGACAGAGAAGAAAGAAGCTGTGAATATAAACGAAACGGACTTCGGAATCAGCCAGCCCCAGTCAGAAAAGCTGGAGGATTCAAACCTGGAGATTTTCGAGGACACGGAAACCATGGAAGCGGTTCCGGATATCTCAGAAACATCCGATCATCAAGAGGCAGAAGTTGTTCAGGAAACGCAAACGGAAATACCGCAAGAAAGTTTTCAGGAATCCACTCAAGAAGTGCAAACGGAGACACCGAAGGAAAGTTTTCAGGAATCCTATCAGGAAGCACAGACAGAAGCACGGCGGAAAGATTCTCAAGAATCCACCCGGGAAGTCCGGAAAGAAATGCCTCCAGATTCTCCACCAGACCATCAAGAGGCATTTCAGTCAGACTCTCAAAATCAAAAACAACCGCAACCAGATTCATCCAAGGAATTTCCGAAAGAAGATCCCGCCGAGTCCCTCTGGAACCGTCTGCGTGCTGCCTATCCCAAAGTAACCGCCTTCGAATGCGCCGACGGCTGCGAGATTCTGGTAATCAAACCGCAGGATATCGGGCTTCTGCCGCGGGAAAACTGGGTGTATGGAAATAACAGCTTTCTTCTGCACGGTTACTACAACTACCGATATCTGATTCTGGCGAGACTGGGGAAACCCGGCGAACGGGGGCGCTACATTCTGGGCGTGCCGGGACATTATGGAAACAATGAAAAATATATGGCGGCGATGTTCGGCTTTGACCGCTTTGTCCGTTCCACCCGCCAGCCGCCGCGCGACAGCCGGTTTGGGTATTGGTATACGGATTTGAATTTTACATAAAAGCCGGTCGCTCCTTTTAGAGAACACTTGACAAAGGATAGCTTTTCTGGGTAGGATGGACACGGGTCAAATGCTTTCAGGTGTTTGGTTGGTAGCGGATCAAACTTGTCGGGAAACTGGGATAAGGATGTCTGTTGTTGGAAGCGGATGAATTTGAACGGAGGAAAAAACAGTGGCAGCAAAATTGACACGGGAAGAGAAATATATGAAAGCGGCGATCCGCGAGGCGAAGAAAGCCTGGGCGCTCGGAGAAGTGCCGATCGGCTGCGTGATCGTGTATGAGGACAAAGTCATCGGCAGGGGTTACAACCGCCGGATGGTCGATCATAGCGCGCTGGCACATGCGGAGATCGCGGCAATCAAAAAAGCGTGCAAGCGCATGGGCGACTGGCGCCTGGAAGAATGTGAGCTGTACGTGACGCTGGAACCGTGCCCGATGTGCGCAGGGGCGATCGTGCAGGCGCGGATTCCAAAAGTTTACATCGGTTCCATGAACCCGAAAGCCGGCTGCGCCGGTTCGGTACTGAATCTTCTGGATGAAAAAGGATTCAATCATCAGGTGGAGACAGAAGAAGGACTTTTGGGCGAGGAATGTTCGATGATGTTGAAAGAATTTTTCAAAGAATTGCGTGAAAAGAGAAAAAAGAAGAAAGAAGAAAAAGCTGGTGAATGATTTCCACCAGCTTTTTGCATTCCATATTTCCCATTCAAACCGAAAAATACAGTCCTTATTTGATTACGTGGATCCAGCCCTCCGGAGCTTTGATGTGACCCATCTGGATGCCGGTCAGTGTCTCGTAGAGTTTCTGGGTAACCGGACCCATCTTCTCCATACCTGCCGGGAAGCAGATTTCCTTGCCGTGGTCAACGATCTTGCCAACCGGGGAGATAACAGCTGCGGTACCGCACAGGCCGCACTCTGCGAAATCTTTTACTTCGTCTAAGTATACTTCACGCTCTTCGGTCTCCATGCCAAGGTAATCTCTTGCAACCTGCAGGATAGAACGGCGTGTGATAGACGGAAGGATGCTGTTGGACTTCGGAGTTACCAGCTTGCCGTCTTTGGTGATAAAGATAACGTTTGCGCCGCCGGTCTCCTCGATCTTGGTACGTGTCTGCGGATCCAGGTAGATGTTCTCATCGAAACCGTTCTTATGAGCATCGACGATCGCATGCAGGCTCATCGCGTAGTTTAATCCGGCTTTGATGTGACCGGTTCCGTGAGGTGCTGCACGGTCGAAATCGCTGACGCGGATGGTGATCGGTTTAGCGCCGCCCTTGAAGTACGGGCCAACCGGTGTACAGAATACACGGAACTGATAGATGTTTGCCGGTTTAACGCCGATAATGGAATCATAACCGAACATATACGGGCGGATGTACAGGGTTGCACCGGAACCATACGGCGGTACGAATGCTGCGTTGGCTTCTACTACTTTTGTGATGGCGTCTACGAAGCGCTCCTTCGGGAATGGCGGCATTTCAAGACCTTTTGCGGAATTCTCCATACGCTCGCCGTTTAAGTCAGGACGGAACGTAACGATATGGCCGTCCTCGGTCGTATACGCTTTCAGACCCTCGAAGCAAGTCTGTGCATACTGCAGAACACAGGCACATTCATTCAAGGTAATATTCGGGTCGGAGGTAAGGACGCCTTCGTCCCAGGAACCATTCTGGTACATGGAAACATAGCGGTAATCCGTTGGCATATAGCCGAAACCGATGTTGCTCCAGTCGATATTTTTCTTTTCCATAATCGTTGCTCCAATCTTACAGAATTTTATGATTTAGTAACTGTTTGACTTTTTGCAGTCGCTAGATTTATACCTATTATAATAATTTCTTTCTTCTGTTGCAAGATTCTGGGATAAAAAATGATAAAAAAACAATAAAATGTATTCTTGTGTATTTTTATACAATGCTTGTTAGTCAAGCTCCGGCTTGACAAAACGGCGGCTGCCATGTATACTAAACAGGCTGACGGTCTGCAGGTCATTCCGTCATATAAGATCAAGTTATAAAGTTTCCGCACAGCCGGGGAGTTAGCGGTGCCCTGTACCTGCAATCCGCTATAGCAGGGGTGTTGTCCGACCGAGGGCGTTTTTACTGTGGGGCTGCCCCTGAAAAGTGGCGTTGAAGTCTGGGTCTTGCGCAACAGAAATCTGTGAACCGTGTCAGGGCAGGAATGCAGC